>Ga0207956_1000001_pt1 | contig 227428 bp, 210 predicted proteins | sample CryBogCBE25Jul07_FD_184580 | JGI IMG/M metagenome (GOLD analysis project Ga0207956, IMG submission 184580) | Freshwater microbial communities from Crystal Bog, Wisconsin, USA - CBE25Jul07 (SPAdes) (version 2) | ecosystem: Environmental > Aquatic > Freshwater > Lake | place: Crystal Bog...
CCAGACCGCCGACGCAATGCAGGCGCCAAGGGAAAAGTACCAACGCTGGGCACCAAATTGATTGCCAATGGTGCCCAGGAGCAGCACGGCATCGATGTAGACGTGGGGGTTCAGGAAGGTGAACGCCAAGGTGGTGAAGACAACGCGTCGTCTTGTTGGCGCTTCACCACCGGAGGCGGAAAGCGACTCTGGTCGAAGGGCTGCCTTGAAGGAACGAAAAGCAAAGAACAGAAGGTAGCAAACTCCCACCCATCGAAGTGTGGTCAAGACCCACGACGAGGAGGTGACCAGAGTTCCCACGCCACCAATGCCAGCGTTAATAAGGAGAACATCCGACAGCGTGCAGATCAACACGATAAGCCCAACAAACTGCCGAGTGAGGCCCATGCGAAGTACGAAGGCATTTTGTGCGCCAATTGCGACAATGAGAGAAAATCCCGTGGCAAGACCAGTCACAAGAGCGTTCATAGATGGTCCATCCGCGGGTCCAGGCACACGAGGTGAAGTGGAGCGGGTAGCGGGACTCGAACCCGCACTGCCAGCTTGGAAGGCTGGAACTCTGCCAATTGAGTTATACCCGCGTGCCTGGCAATCATACTACTGAGCGCACCCTAGGCTTACGGCGTGGAAATCTCGATGTACGAGCAGGTCGGCGGTGAGGACTTCTTTGTTCGCCTCGTCGACGGTTTCTATCGGGCGGTCGAGCACGATGAGATTCTCCGACCGATGTACCCCGAGGACCTCACCGACGCCCGTCGGCACTTCGTTTTGTTCCTCGTCCAGTACTGGGGTGGCCCCACCACCTACATGGAAGAACGAGGTCACCCGCGGTTGCGCATGCGCCACGCTCCCTTCGCGATCACCAAGCGGGCCCGAGACGCCTGGATGGCGGCCATTGTTGGATCCATGGACGAACTACGTGATGAACTTACTGACGAGCAGTACCAAGAGTTCTACGAGTATTTCGACATGGCTGCGCGTCAAATGCGCAACGTATAGGGCGGGGAGCGGTCAGCGCCATGGCTCGACGGTTTCGCTGCGCATCCGGTGAGCGACTTATCGTTTCGACCACGCCGATTTCTCGTGGCCTCTGGCGCCCGCTGTTGCTGGCGGCGATGGTAACTGCCTTGGTCATTGTCGGTGGCCAGCACGTCACCAAAGTCCACACCTACGAAGGTGCCTGCTTCGCGGTACTCGTTGGGCCGCCCCTGCTCGTCGCGCTGACACGAACTGTTCGATGGCGCTCGCACAAGATTCACGTCACCTCAGAGCGCATTGTTGATGAAGCGGGCGTGCTGCGCGTGCGGTCACGCGAACTGCTGCATGACGAGGTGCTCAGCGTCGAGGTCGAGCAGCGCCTGAAGGACAAGGTTCGCCGACGCGGGACCGTGTGGGTCCGGTCGCGAAACGTGGACCTGCCACTGGGGCCCTTGCGTCACCCCGAATCACTGGTGCGCCTGGTCGATCAGGCGCGCCGCGGCACCAGGCCGTCAGTGACCTCGTACGACACGGTCTTTGAGCCACGGGTGAGCTTTGATGAGTGGCCACGGCCGTCGATGCCACGATGAGTGGTGACAACTATTAGCGTGTCTGCATGAATCGTTACCGATGCAACGCCTGTGGCAACCTGACCCGCTTTGACGTGGTCGAGACAACGACGGTGCGCTCCTTTCACCACTTCACCGTGGGCGGCGAGCTGACGATCGAAGAGTCGAACATCATTAACCGGGTCGTGGAGTCGGTGTCGTGCCGCTGGTGTGGGCACGGCCGCGACGTCGAAGAACTCGCCGACGACAGCGCCGACGCGTAAGGCGCATGCGCTCCTTTGACGCCTCCCGAGACCGGTCGGCGCCAACAACCTATGAAGGCATCACACTGTCTGGTGTTCCCGTGGCCGGGACCTTTGCCCGCCGACACCTCATTGTCGCCGCGAAGCCCGACTGTGATGGCTGTCGCGCTTTGCTCGAATCCGAGCCATCAGCCTTCGGTCCCGTTCCAGTTCTCGTAGTGGGCGCAGAGGCCACCGACGAACCCTGGTGGCACGAGAGTGCGCTGCCTGTCATCATCTCGCCGTCACTCATGGCCGCGCTGGACATTCGATGGCCACCATTTTGGGTTTTGGTTGACGGTGAGTCTGGTCGGGTACTCAACGAAGGCGTGCCCTTCGGTCCAGAACACATTGCGAAAGAGATTGCTGACCTGCTCTGAATGTCACAGACCTTTGCGAAGGTGATGACCGGAAGATAAAGGAGTAGTGATGTCAGAGATTGAACTGTCAATTAGTTGTACCGATTGTGTCCGTCGCTCCACCCCAGACTGCAGTGACTGCCTCGTGAGCTTCGTGCTCGGCGGGGAGCCTGCTGCGCTGGAACTCACCACCGAGATGGCCGACGTGGCCGTGTTGCTGAATGCCCAAGGGATGATTCCCCGACTGAAGTTCCACCGGGATCTCTCCGCCCAGTCGTGACCGAGGCCCTGGGGCCACGTTGACTAGCGTGGTTCCATGGCCCGCCACTTACTGGTGACCAACGACTACCTGCCCAAAACCGGCGGTATTCAGGTCTACCTTCACGAACTCTGGAAGCGACTCGAACCGGGTCGCGCCGCCGTACTCACGGCCAGTTCACACCCTGATGCGCTGGGCTTTGACCAGTCGACGGACGTCGTCATTGAACGTGTCGCGGCCAAGACGCTCTTTTTGCCCACTCGATCAGCCCTGCGCGCCATCGAGGCAGCCATTGAGCGTCACCAGCCCGACATCGTGCTTCTTGATCCGGCCTGGCCGCTCGGCCTCTTGGGACCTTTCCTCTCTCGCCCCTACGGCGTGATCCTTCACGGCGCTGAGGTCACCATCCCCGGCCGTCTGCCATTGGTGGCCTCCACGCTTCGTCGCGTGCTGCGACACGCCGCCGTGGCGATCTGTGCTGGTGGGTATCCCGAAGCCGAGGCGCGCCGCAACGCCGGTGACGCCATGCCACCGGTGATTCAGGTTGCCCCAGGAGTCGATACTGATCGCTTTGTCCCTTTGGATTCGTCACGCCACGCCCAAGTGCGGCGTGACCTCGGACTAGACGCGGACGCCTTCTTGGTGAGCTCCTATTCACGATTGGTGCCCCGCAAGGGCATGGACACCTTGATTAAGGCCTCGGTAGCGCTGCGCGGTCGCATTCCCAATCTGCAAGTCGCGATTGGGGGCTCCGGCCGTGACCGAGAGCGCCTCGAGAAGTTGGCGACGAAACTCAACGCACCCGTCACCTTTCTTGGTCGCGTGCCCGACGAGCAGTTACCTCAGTGGCTGGCGTCAAGTGATCTGATGGTGATGGACTGTCGCAGTCGCTGGTTGGGCCTCGAGCAAGAGGGCTTCGGCATCGTCTTCATGGAGGCCGCCGCCTGTGGCGTGGCGCAGATTGCTGGCCGATCGGGTGGCTCCCACGAAGCCGTCCGCGACGGCGCAACCGGTCTGGTGGTCGACAACTCGTCTTCGGTGACGGACTTAGCCGACGCCATTGCTGCGCTCTGGGCGGACAGCGAACGTCGCCGGTCACTTGGTGCGCGCGCTCGTGAGGTCGCGGCGACGGAGTTCGACTGGCGGGTGCTCGCCGCTCACCTGGGCGAGTCACTGCGCGCCTATGACCACTACGACGAGCGCACTGCGTAGAGTTAAATCGAATCGGTAAGGAGCATTGTGACTGTGAGCCCCCAAGCAATCGGCATTGACGTCGGCGGCACCAAGGCCTTGGCCTTGCTCGTCGACCGCGAAGGAAACGTCCTGCACGAGGTGCGGACCCCCGCACCCCACGACACGGACCAGGGTCCCGGTGTGGCGCTCGCCCACGTCCTGGCGGCCCAAATCGATGAGATCTGCGCGGCCACCGGCCTCAACCCCCAGACCACCCCGGTGGGCATTGGTCTGCCTGGTCTGGTCACGCGAGACGGCACTCTGGCCTACGCCCCCAACCTCGACTCGGCCTCGGGCGCCAATCTGCCCAAGCTCCTGCACGACATCGCTGGGGTGCAGTCCGTCTCGATGGAGAACGACGGTAACGCCGCAGCCGTGGCCGAACACGCCTGGGGCGCCGGTCGCGGTGCGTCGGAGTTCGCTGCCATCACCCTCGGCACCGGTATTGGCGGTGGCATCATCGCCAACGGTGAGCTCATCCGTGGCCGTAGTGGCTTCGGTGGGGAAGTGGGGCACATGATCGTGCGGGCCGGTGGTATCCAGTGCGCCTGTGGCCGCCAAGGATGCTGGGAGCGCTACGCCTCGGGCACCGGACTCGGTGTGTTGACCGTCGATGCCGCTCGCGAAGGTCGCTTGCCCACGCTGCTCGCCCAGCACGGCGCGCCAGAAAACGTCCGCGCCGAGCACGTCACCCAGGCCGCTGCCGAGGGTCTCGAAGAGGCCAAGGAATTGCTGCGTGAAGTGGCCTGGTGGCTGGCCGTCGGCCTCTCAAACTTGGTGGAAATCTTTGACATTGGTCACTTCGTTATTGGTGGTGGCCTCTCCACGGCCGCCGGTGAACTCCTCCCCGTCGCAACGAAGGACCTGGTCTCACTCGTCATGGCGGCCGACAAGTACCCGGCCTTCACGTTGGAGCCCGCCGTTCTCGGTGCCCGTGCCGGCGCACTGGGTGCGGCCCTCGTGGGAATGAGTCGCGGGGCGTGAAGCTCGGCGTCGTCCTGCCCACGTTTCGCTGGACGATGGCGGAGGCGCTCGCCAAGGCGGCCGCCTGTGCTGCCGCTGGCATCGACGGGGTCTTCGCCTACGACCACTTGTTTCCTATGAATGCGCCCGAGCGGCCGGCTTTTGCGCCTTTTGCGCTCCTGGCTCGGGTGGCCCATCTCCACCCGTCACTCATGGTGGGTCCACTGGTGGCCCGTGTCGGGATGGTCTCTCCTTCGCAACTCGCGGGGGAGTTCTGGACCCTCGACATGGTGGCGCCCGGTCGGGTCATTGCCGGCATCGGCACGGGCGACGCCCTGTCGGCCAAGGAGAACGCGGCCTGGGGGCTGCCGGTGGCCAGCGCGGATGATCGCCGAGCGGCTATTCGCGAGGTTGCCCAGCACTTGCCCGACGGCATGCCGTTGTGGATTGGCGGGGGCGCCCCGGCCACCGTGGCCGTAGCCCGTGACTTGGGTGCCGAGCTCAACCTCTGGAACGCCACACCTCAGGACGTTGCGCAGGCGGCGAGTGATGGCCCCGTGAACTTCGCCGGACCGGTGCCCGAGGACCTCGGCGGCACCCTCGATGCCTTGGAGTCGGCGGGGGCTACGTGGGCCATCTGTGCCCCGAACGTCGATATCGAAGCACTCTCGTCGTGGCGTAGGGAAAAAACGTTGTAAGTTTGGGTATGGATTTCCGCAGAATCAACGGCCTCCCTCCCTACGTCTTCGCCCACATCAACGGGCTCAAAGCGCAGGCCCGTGCCGAAGGCCGCGACGTGGTCGACTTCGGCTTCGGGAACCCTGACCTGCCCAGCCCCGACATTGCCGTTGAGAAGCTCGCGGAAGCCGCGCACAACCCGAAGAACCACCGCTACAGCGCGAGCCGCGGTATTCCCAATCTTCGTGCCGCGATCGCGACGCGTTACAAGAATCTCTTCGACGTCGATCTCGACCCCGAGACCGAAGTGGTCACCACTATTGGTGCCAAAGAAGGCCTCACGCATTTGATGTGGGTCTTGCTGGGACCCGGTGACACCGCCATTGTCCCGAGCCCGAGTTACCCCATTCACTTGGCCGGCCCTGGTTTCGCCGGTGCCTCTGTCATCACCGTGCCCATGGTCGACCCGGGCTCGAGCACCAATGACCCCGGTGACGACTTCTTCGACGGCCTCGTGGCGGCCTGGCAGTCGGCGACGGTCAAGCCGCGCGTCATCATCTGCTCCTTCCCCCACAACCCCACCAGCGCCAGTGTGGACTTGGCCTTTATGGAGCGACTGGTTCACTTCGCCCTCGAACACGAAGTCATTATCTGTCACGACTTTGCCTACGCCGACCTGGGTTTTGACGGCTACCAGCCGCCCTCCATCCTGCAGGTTCCCCGTGCCAAGGAGTGCTGCGTCGAGCTCTACACCTTGACCAAGTCCTTCTCGATGGCCGGCTGGCGCGTCGGCTTTATGGTTGGCAACAAGGAGATTGTGGCCGCCTTGACCAAGCTCAAGAGCTACCTCGACTACGGCACCTTCCAGCCCGTGCAGATTGCCGCCATCGTGGCAATGAACGAAGCGCCGGACTATCCCGACCAGTTGCGCGAGATCTATCAGGTCCGTCGCGACGTGCTGATCGAGGGACTTAATCGCATCGGCTGGGAAGTGGCCGCGCCGAAGGGATCGATGTTCATCTGGGCGCCAATTCCCGAGGCCTACCGTGAGCAGGGGATGGGGTCGCTCGACTTCGCGAAGTTCCTCATCACCGAGGCCGAGGTCGCAACGAGTCCCGGCGTGGGCTTCGGTGAGGGCGGTGACGGTCACGTGCGCTTCGCGCTGATCGAAAACGAGTTGCGCACGCACCAGGCGATCCGCAACTTGAAGCGTGCACTCCCGCTGCTGCAGAAGTAGCGAAGACTAATCGCCGAAGGGCGCGAGGACGAGCATTTTTCAGTACCTTTTTTGGTCAATTTTGTGACCACTGTGAGACCTTTTTTCGACGGTTTCTGCGTCACCCGAATGACTGGCTCGAGCCGTTTCCGCTACTCATCAGGAGTTTGGCGTCGGTCGAGAAATATTTCTGACGAATTCACACAAATGGCATTGACGCGAGCAAATTACAGTGATGTAATAACACAGCATCTTGCGACGGGTAGTGGGTCCAACCACTACATGTAGTGGTTGAGGCCGGGGAGGCACTATCCTCGTATCTCCGCCCCTCAACACCGCGCGGGTCGCATATCGCAGTTCGAAAACACGAAAAGAGAGAAAAATGGCTATCGCCCCACAGCGCCTTGGCATCGGCATCCGCCGGTACTTCACCACCGAAGGACGTCACCCCTACGACGAGATCGTCTGGGACCGTCGTGACGCCCGCATCACCAACTTCCGCGACGGCTCGGTTGCCTTCGAGCAGCTCGACGTTGAGGTCCCCGCGTCGTGGTCAGTGAACGCGACCAACATCCTCGCCCAGAAGTACTTCCGCGGCACCTTGGGTACGCCCGAGCGTGAGACCAGCTTGAAGACGGTGGTCAACCGCATCGTTGACACCATCACCAACTGGGGTATCGAGCGCGACTACTTCACCGACGAGGCCGAGGCCGAGGCCTTCAACGCCGAGCTCAAGCATCTCCTGGTCACCCAGAAGGCCGCCTTCAACTCACCGGTCTGGTTCAACATTGGTGTCAAGGGCGTGCCCCAGCAGGGCAGTGCCTGCTTCATCTTGGCCGTGCAGGACTCGATGCGCTCCATCCTCAACTGGTACACCGAAGAGGGCATCATCTTCAAGGGTGGCTCGGGTGCCGGTGTGAACCTGTCGAAGATTCGTTCCAGCGAAGAGCTCCTCGAAGGTGGCGGCACGGCCTCAGGCCCCGTCTCCTTCATGCGTGGTGCCGACGCCTCAGCCGGCACCATCAAGTCCGGTGGTAAGACGCGCCGCGCCGCCAAGATGGTCATCCTCGACGTGGACCACCCCGACGTCGAAGAGTTCATCTGGTGCAAGGCCAACGAAGAGAAGAAGGCCCGCGTGCTGCGCGACGCCGGCTTCGACATGGACCTCGACGGTAAGGACATCACCTCGATCCAGTACCAGAACGCCAACAACTCGGTGCGCGTCTCCGACGACTTCATGCACGCCGTGCTCGCCGACGCCGAGTGGCCACTGATGGCTCGCGACGGCCACACGGTCGTCCGTCACGTCAAGGCCAAGGAACTCTGGCGTCAGATTGCCCGCGCGGCGTGGGAGTGCGCCGACCCCGGTCTGCAGTTCGACACGACGATCAACGCCTGGCACACCAGCTCGAACACGGACCGCATTAACGGTTCGAACCCCTGCTCGGAGTACATGCACATCGACAACTCGGCCTGCAACCTGGCCTCGATCAACTTGATGAAGTACCTCTTGGCTGACGGCCGCTTCGACGTGGAGGCCTTCAAGGCCACGATCGACGTGCTCTTCACCGCCCAGGAGATCATCGTCGGTGCCGCCGACTACCCAACGGAAGCCATTGGCGCTAACAGCCGCAAGTTCCGCCAGCTGGGTCTGGGCTACGCCAACCTGGGTGCTCTGCTCATGGCCTCGGGTATGGCCTACGACTCCGACCAGGGCCGCGCTCTGGCCGCGTCGATTTCGGCGCTGATGACCGGTCACGCCTACGCCACCTCGGCCCGCACCGCCGGCCGCATGGGACCACACGACGGCTTCGCCGAGAACGCTGAGCCCATGCTCAACGTCCTGCGCAAGCACCGTGACGCGTCGTTCCAAATCGCCAACGTGGAGGACAAGTTCTTCGACGTCCTCTTCGCCGCGCAGAACGCGTGGGACGAGGCCGTCACGTTGGGTGAGAAGTACGGTGTGCGCAACGCACAGGCCTCCGTGCTCGCCCCGACCGGCACCATCGGTCTGTTGATGGACTGTGACACCACTGGTGTTGAGCCCGACCTCGGTCTGGTGAAGTTCAAGAAGCTGGTCGGTGGTGGCAACATGTCCATCGTCAACCAGACCGTGCCACGCGCGCTGCGCAAGCTCGGCTACACCGACGCTGAGGTCGACGCCATCGTCGCCTACATCGACGAGAACAAGTCGATCGTCGGCGCACCTGAGCTGCGCCCCGAGCACCTGCCGGTCTTCGCCTGCTCCATGGGTGACAACACCATTCACTACTTGGGTCACGTCAAGATGATGGGCGCCATTCAGCCCTTCATCTCCGGCGCCATCTCCAAGACGGTGAACATGCCCGAAGACGCCACCATTGAGGACGTCGAGAACCTGCACATGGACGCCTGGAAGCTCGGCATCAAGGCCGTGGCGATCTACCGCGACAACTGCAAGGTTGGCCAGCCCCTGTCAACGGCGAAGAAGGACGGCGAAAGCAGCTCGTCCGTCGTCGCCACCGACTCGGCCGCCGAGGAGTTCAAGACCCGCATCGCCGAGCTCGAGGCTGCCCTGCGCAACGCCTCGAACGCACCGGTCGTGACCGAGTCCGTCCTCGTGGGCGCCCTGCGTGAGCGTCTGCCACGTCGTCGCGTGTCGGCCACCTTCTCCTTCCGCGTGGCGGACTGCGAAGGCTACGTCACCGTCGGTGAGTACGAAGACGGTCGTCCCGGTGAAGTGTTCATCAAGGTGTCCAAGCAGGGTTCAACCCTGGCGGGCATCATGGACGCCTTCTCGATCTCGATCAGCCTCGGCCTGCAGCACGGTGTGCCACTGTCGACCTACGTGCGCAAGTACGTGAACATGAAGTTCGAGCCCTCGGGCATGACGGACGACGCGGACCTGCGTATCGCGACCTCCATCGTCGACTACATCTTCCGTCGCCTGGCCCTGGACTACTTGAGCCCAACGGAGCGCGAGACCTTAGGCGTGCTGTCAACGTCTGAGCGCATCCAGCCCACGCTGCCCGAAGTGGCCGAGCAGGCCACGCCAACGGTCGGCATCGAAGTCCAGCCCACGTTGATTGACTTGACGCCGAAGGCAGCCGTGGAGGCCGTGGCCGCTCGCATTGAGCAGCGCGACGCCCCCATGTGCTACCAGTGCGGTGACTCGATGCAGCGTGCCGGCTCGTGCTACGTCTGCTCGAGCTGCGGCGCCACCAGCGGCTGCAGCTGATCCACGTCGCAACAACGAGGCCCCGGTGGTTCGCCACCGGGGCCTTGTTGTTTCTGTAGGAGGAACTGGCGAAGGGCCGGGGAAGCCCCTTGGCGGCTAGAACGTCGCGGCGTCGATCACAAATCGATACTTCACGTCGCTGGCGACGGTGCGCTCGTAGGCGGTGTTGATGTCGCTGGCGGCGATGACCTCGACCTTGGAGGTGATGTTGTGCTCGGCGCAGAAGTCCATCATCTCTTGCAGTTCACCCATTGAGCCGATCATCGATCCGGCCAGTGAGCGCCGGCCGTCGAGGAGGGTGCCCTGGTAGATCTGCATCGGTACGCCCGACAGACCCACGACTACCAATGTGGCGTGGAGCTTGAGCAGTCGCAGGTAGGGCGTGAGGTCGATGTCAGCCGACACCGTGTTGATGATGAGGTCAAATCGGTCGCTCAGAGAGGCGAGCGTCGCGGGATCCTTAGTCAGTACGACGTCCGTCGCGCCGAGGGCCAGGGCGTCGTCACGCTTGCCGGCCGAGTGAGAAAAGACGGTGACCTCGGCGCCCATGGCGGCGGCGAGTTGGACACCCATGTGCCCCAAGCCACCGAGGCCAATAATGCCGACCTTCTGACCGGGCGCGACCTTCCAGTGGCGCAGCGGCGAGTAGAGGGTGATCCCCGCGCACAGCAGGGGGGCGGCACCGGCCGCGTCGAGGCTCTCGGCGACGTGGACGGCGTAGCGCTCATCGACGACGAAGCGGTTGGCGTAGCCACCCTGGGCAATGGTCACGCCATCGCGCTCGAGGCCGTTGTAGGTGGGGGTAAAGCCGTTCAGGCAGTACTGGTCGTAGCCAGCGAGGCAGTGCTCACAGGTTCGGCAGGCGTCAACGAAGACGCCAACGCCAATGCGCTCGCCGACGCGAAATGAGGAGACCTCGTCGCCCACCGCGGTGACGACACCGACGATTTCGTGGCCGGGCACCATGGGGAAGATCGACGGTCCCCACTCCTCGCGAGCCTGGTGGATGTCGGAGTGGCAGATGCCGGCGAAGAGCACGTCGAAGGCGACGTCACGTGGACGCAGGTCTCGGCGTTCGAAGGTGAAGGGGGTGAGTGGGGCCTTGGCGGCCAGGGCAGCGTATCCACGAGTGTGCATGGGGTCTCCTTTGGGTGAAACTCCAGACTAGCGAGACCGGTTTTTGCGGCGGTGGTGCCTAGGATTGCATCATGTCGTCACGCCGTTGGCTCTATGCAAGTGCCGCTGTTCTCGCCTGGGCGGGGACGGGTCTGCGCATTGGTCGCAATATTCTTGACCCCCAGGTAACCCACGGGCCGACCGGCGGCCTCTTCGGCCCCTACCAGGGTGGCGCTACCGGTTCGCTCCAGCGCATTGGTGACGACCTGAGTTACTTTACCCACTGGTCCAACATTGCCATTGCTCTGGTGTGGACGATGTTTGCCCGCAACCCAGATCGAGACACCCCGCTGTTTCGGGCGGGACGCAATACGGGCCTGTTAATGATTACCTTGACCGGCGTTCTCTACGCCGTGCTCATCGCCCCGACGGACCACGTGGACGGCTGGTTCAACCTGCTCGTCAACACCCTGGTCCACTACGTCAATCCCGTGGTGGCGCTCGTGGTCTGGGCCCTGTGTGGTCCTCACGGCTGGTTCACGTGGCGCCGGGTCTGGCAGCTCTACGTGGTGCCGACCATCTTCTTGCTCTTCACGTTGGCTCGTGGGGCGGTGACCCACACCTACCCCTACAAGTTCTTCAACGTGACCCACCTGGGCTATCAGACGGTGCTGATCACCATGGTCGTTATCGTGGCCGCCTCCACCGTGTTCGTCGCTGGCTTTATTACGGTCGAACAGCGACTTGTCCGGCGACGCCCCCGTGCCTAACTCCCCGCACCACCTCGACAATCCCGTTCACTACGCCCTGCTTGGTCCTCACGCCGGCTTCGCCGAAGGCGAGGGACTGGCGCTGCGGTACAGCCCAGCGGTCTCGGCCTTCGGTGGCCTGCCCGACGAGGCCACGCCCGAGGCCTGGGAAGACGCCCATCGCTTGGTTCAGGGCGGCTCGTTGATCGTGGCGCGTCATGACGTCGAGGTGCCCGAGGGCTGGCGCGTCGACTACCGCGGGGTGGGCCGTCAAATGATCGCCGAGTCCGTGGCCAGTGGCGAGAGTGAGCGAGCAGTGCCGTTGGGGGGCGAGCACGTTGAAGCGATGGTGGACTTGGTGGAGCGCACCAAGCCGGGGCCCTTTGCGCCACGCACCTTTGAACTCGGCAACTACTTCGGCGTCTTTCTTGAGGGACGGTTGGCCGCCATGGGCGGCAACCGCATGCGCGTTGACGGCTATCGAGAGGTCTCGGCCGTCTGCGCCGACCCCGCCTTTAGCGGCCAGGGATTGGGCATGGAGATTGTGCGTCACGTCGTCACCGCAACGAGGAACGACGGAGACGAGGCCATGCTGCACGTGTCGGCGGCGAATCCGCGCGCTCAGGCGCTCTATGAGCGCATGGGATTCGTGGTGCGGACCGAGCTGACCTTCTGCGCCATGGCGGCCCTCTAGGCCCTCGCCACGGCCTCGTGCGGCCGGGAAAGCAAACGCCCCGGTCCACCGTGAGGCGAACCGGGGCGTTTGACTGGTCTGACTTAGATAATCAGTGACAGCGGATTCTCGATCAAACGCGAGAGCGTCTGCAGGAACTGAGCAGCCAGTGCACCGTCGATGATGCGGTGGTCGGCTGAGAGGGTGTAGCGCATCACGTGGCGAATCTGGATCTCGTCGTTGACCACGACGGCCTCCTTCTTCGTGCCACCCACCGCGAGGATGGCGCCCTCTGGTGGGTTGATGATGGCGGTGAACTCTTCAACCCCGAACATGCCCAGGTTGGAGATGGTGAAGGTACCACCACTCATCTGGTCAATCGAGAGGCCCTTGGTGCTGGCCTGGGTGATGAGTTCCTTGGCTTCGGCACCGAGCTCGGAGACCGTCTTGTGGTCGGCGTCAACGATGACGGGCACCACGAGGCCGTTGTTGGAAGCCACCGCCACGCCAATGTTGACGCGGTCGTGCACCAGCATGGTGGCCGAGGTGTCCGAGACGTAGGAGGCGTTCACCAGCGGGTGCTCGCGCAACGCCAGCGCACAGGCGCGGATCAGCAGGTCGTTGATCGAGACCTTGGCTCGTCCGGTCTGGGCGAGCTGCTCGTTGAGCTTGGCGCGCAGGGTGACCAGTTCTTCGGCGTCGGCCGAGGCCGTGACGTAGAAGTGGGGGATAGAGCGCGCAGAGTCACCGAGGCGACGGGCAATGACGCGGCGCACGGGGGTGAAGGCGATCTCCGTGGAGCCACGCTTCTCGTCGACCAGTGGACCAGAGGTCATCGGCAGCGCGCCACCACGCGTGGACGCTGCCAGTGCGGCAGGAACGGCCTTGTCGAGGTCGGCGCGGATGATGCGTCCACCGGGGCCCGTGCCACGGACGTTCGACAGGTCGAGTCCCTGCTCGCGAGCCAAGCGGCGCACGAGGGGAGAGGCGACGGCGCCCACGGCCTCGAGCGTCTCGGCGACTGACGCGCTCACCACGGGGGCGGGGGCGGCAGCAACCGGAGCGGGGGCGGCAGCAGGGGCTTCGGTAGCGACCGGGGCCGCGGCAGCGGCCTTCGGTGCGTCACCCTTGCCGTTGTCGACGCGGGCAATCAAGGTGCCAATGGCAACGAGCTGACCGGCGGGCACGACAATCTCAGTGAGGGTGCCGGCTTCGTAGGCTTCGTACTCCATGGTGGCCTTGTCGGACTCGATCTCACAGAGGAGGTCGCCGACCTTGATGGTGTCGCCCACGTTCTTGTGCCACGTGGCGATGGTGCCTTCCTCCATAGTGTCGGAGAGGCGGGGCATGGTGATGTCAATCATGTGGACCTGTCTTTGAACGGCGGTGACCAATGGCGTCAAGCGTTTGGTAAATCGCCTGGATGATGTCGTCCTCGCTTGGCAGGGCGGCGGTTTCCAGGCTCTTGGCGTACGGCATTGGCACTTCGGCCATCGCCACACGGCGGACGGGGGCGTCGAGGTAGTCGAAGGCGCCGTCGGAAATCGTGGCGGCCACTTCGGCACCGATGCCGTAGGTGAGCCAGTCGTCTTCGACGACGACGGCGCAGCTGGTCTTCTTGACCGACTCGATGATGGTCTCGCGGTCCAGGGGGCGCAGCGAGCACAGGTCGATGACCTCGATGTCGAGGTGGTCGGTGTCGGCCAACTGGTCGGCAATCTTCTTGGCGACGTAGGCCATGCGTGAGTAGCCAATCAGCGTGAGGTGGTGACCCTCACGGGTGACCTTGGCCTTGCCGATAATGGCCGGCTCGTCGTGGTCGGGCACTTCACCCTTGGTGTTGTAGAGGGCGAGGTTCTCCAAGAACAAGACGGGGTCGTCGTCACGAATGGCCGCGAGCAACAGGGCCTTGGCGTCGGCTGGCGTCGACGGTGCGACCACCTTGAGACCGGGCACGAAGGCGTAATAGAGCTCGATGTTCTGTGAGTGTGTGGCACCCAGCTGCTGGCCACCACCACCGGGGGTGCGAATGACCATGGGCACCTTGGCCTGGCCACCGAACATGCCGTAAATCTTGGCGGCGTGGTTGACGATCTGGTCAATGGCGATCAACGAGAAGTTGATGGTCATGAGCTCGACGACGGGGCGCAGGCCCAACATGGCGGCACCAATGGCGGCGCCAGTGAAGCCTTCTTCGGCGATGGGCGTGTCGCGGACGCGCTTTTCACCGAACTCGGCCAGCAGGCCGGCCGTGATCTTGTAGGAGCCTTCGAAGACTCCAATCTCTTCACCCATGAGCATGACGTTCTCGTCACGCAACATCTCGGAGCGCAGCGTGTCGTGCAGGGCCTGGCGATAGGACATCAAGGTCATTGTGCGTTTCCGTTCTCGTCGAAGAGGGGCTGACCGGGCAGACGACGTGAGTCGTTTGGCACCGGGGTGGCGTAGGTGTAGTCAAACAGGGTGGCAACGTCGGGGTGCGGGCTCGCCTCGGCGAAGGCCGCAATCTCCTCGACGCGAGCGAGAATCTGCTCGTCGAGGTGGGCGAGGGTGGCCTCGTCGGCCAGGCCCTGCGCCACGAGCTGGGCCGCCAGGTTGTGGACGGGGTCGTGCAGCTTGAGCTCCTCGACCTCTTCGGGCGTGCGGTACTTGGCGGGGTCGACCACGGAGTGACCACGCAGGCGGTGGCAGGTCACCTCAAGCAAGTAGGGCTGACCAGCGCGCGCTGACTCCACGGCAATGCGAGCCGCTTCGGCGACGGCGACGGGGTCGGCACCGTCAACGCGGGCGGCCGGCATACGGTAGGCGGCGCCACGACGGTAGATCTCGGGCTCGGCCGACGACTTCTCGACCTTGGTACCCATACCGAGGAAGTTGTTGATGACCACGAAGACCACGGGCAGCTTCCACAGCTCGGCGATGTTCAGTGACTCGTGGAAGGCACCGATGTTGGTCGTACCCTCACCCATGGTGCACATCACCACGTCATCGCCACCGCGGTAGTCAATGGCGAGGGCGGCACCGGTGGCGAGGGGGAGCTGGCCACCGACGATGCCGTAGCCACCGAGGAGGCGGTGGTCCATGTCGAACATGTGCATTGATCCACCCCAGCCCTTGGACACACCGTCGGCGCGTCCGTAGAGCTCGGCCATGATGCGGTTGGGATCAATGTTGCGAGCAATGGCGTAGCCGTGTTCGCGGTAGTTGGTGAACAGGTAGTCGGTGGGGCGTAGGGCGTCCATCAACCCAACGACGGCGGCTTCCTCACCGAGGTTCAAGTGGCAGTAGCCACCGATGAAGGCCTGGGTATAGGCGCGAGCAGCACGCTCTTCGAAGCGACGGATAAAGAGCATCTCGCGGTAGAAGTCCAACAGCTGAGCCTTGGCCTTGGTCGGCGCCGCCTTCTTAGCGGGGGCCTTCGCCGGCGCCGCCTTCTTGGCCGGTGCCTTGGCGGCGACCGTCTTCTTCGCAGCGGTCTTGCCAGCGGCGCTGGCCTTCACTGCCCGGGCGGGCGCTGCGGCTTTGCGCGCGGTACCGGCCGTCGGTTTCTTGGTGGTCATGTAATTCCTCTCGCTGTGAGCAACGCTGTTCGCGGTCTACGGAGTAGCAGAGCGATGCTAGGTCACCCAATGGTCACATTTACAGGGAAGTTCGCCCTTTGGGGGCCTTGTGAAGCGATACACATCATCACTCCTATCAGTTCCCTTGATAATTAGCCCTTTTCGGGGCCTGGGTCCTAAAACCGGTGGTCACGGGGTGTCTTTGCCCCGTTGCGGCCTACCACCCGTTGGGGTTGCAGCCGTACTGATCGGGGATGTAGCCACCGGTGACGTTCATACCGATGACTATTTGTTCATCCTCGGTGGCGGCGCCGGCGGTGGGGGCGTAGGCGAGGCCGCCGTAGCCGTTCCAGGTCGAGTTCAAAAAGCCGATGCCGGAGTAGGTCGGTCCTTCCATCTGCCAGTTGCCGTGCACCTCGCACCAGGCGACGCGGCTCCACGACGCGCGCAGCTCATCGGCGCTCATGTGAATCGAGGCCGCGAGGTTCGTCAAGGTGGCGGTCGCCTTGGCTGAGACGTCGTGCGCCATGAGGGCGGCGCGGTTCACGGGGCCGTGGTGCGCAGTAATACCACGCAAATCGGCGCCCGCAGGGGTAGCCCCGGGGGTAATAACGGTGCTCAATGGCACCAGCAAAGCGAGTACGAAACGTCGCATAGCTTGATCTCCTTGTCGTGTGCCTGCCGGATCAACCCCGTCGTTGCCCAACGGGCGACGCACGAGCGTTAGAACCGCAGATTGTTGGTACGCCCTCGCGATGGAGGCACACTGGTCCGGTTGTCTGTCATCCGCAACTTTGCGGGACAACGTGCAAGTCAGCAGTAACTGCTAGGACAACTTTAGTGCCGTTTTATGCATTTTGGCATTTTTCTAGCCCGTTGAACATTGATAAACACGATTTCATCAGGTATTTTCACACACCTATCATTTTGCTGATGAGACGTATATCTCCCAGAAATCCTGCACAATTAGTGAGAAATTACTCATTCTGGCGGTTCCTAATGATTATTTATGCATCTGGCACCGCCGTTGTGATACAAGATCGGCATCCGGATTCGAGAGGGGGCTCCGGTACACTTGAGCCCCAACACCCCCTCCGTCGTGGACCGTGGTGCCAATTCTGCGAACTGTGAGAGACCGATGATTACGCCCGCACCGCTCACCGACCGCGAGCCCTTGGTGGTGCGGCTGCGGTGGTTCGCGTGGCGTGTGGCCCCGGCCGTCGGGATGTACTTGGCTATTCGTCTCGCCACGTTGGCGATACTCGGCGCGATCGCCCGCGTGCGTCAGCAGTCCCTGCTGAACTACCTGCACGGCTGGGACGGCAAGTGGTATCTCCAGGTGGCCCAGCAGGGCTACGTGCACGCCATTCCGCCGGGGCACTCCACCCCCGCGCAGTGCGACCTCGGGTTCTTCCCGATGCTGCCCCTCATCCTGCGGGCAACCCATTGGCTCTTCGGCGGCAATTGGACGGTCGATGGGGTAGTGGTCAGTGCGGTTGCGGGCATGGCCGCGGTGAGCTTCTTGTGGATCGCTATCGAGGACCGCTTTGGCACGTCGGGGGCCCGTCGCGGACTCGCCCTGGTGTTGCTGTCGCCGGCGAGCGTGGTGCTCTCCATGGTGTACACCGAGACCTACATCATGCTGGGAGCAGCCGTGACTATCTGGGCACTGGAGCGGCGTCACTGGGTGGTGGCCGGTCTCGCCGCTGCACTGACGACGACACTCGACCCGGTGGGTCTGGCCGTCATCGCCCCGTGTGTCTTAGTGGCGTGGCGTGAGCTGCAGCAACGAGGGAACTGGCGGGCGCTCGCGGCACCGGTGCTCGCTCCGCTCGGCATCACCACCTTTTTTCTCTATCTCTGGCGCCACACCGGTTCGTTCTTTGAGTACTTCCACGCCCAACGCGCGGGGTGGCAGTACGGACCCTTCGGCACGGGCATCCCGTACGCCTTCGGTCAGTTTTTCTTGCACTTCCTCGGCGACATCACCTCGACGGTGAAGGTCCTCTCATTCGGCGTCTGCCTCGCCATGATCTGGTGGGCGTGGAAGAAGCGCACCACGTGGATCTGGATCACCTACGCCCTGGTCGTGCTCGGCATGGGTGCCATCTCACCGATTATCTGCATTACGCCGCGCCTGTTGCTCCGGGCCTTCCCGCTGCTGGCGGCGGTGGGGGCAACACTTCCCAGGCGCGTCTTTCCAGTGGCCTTGGCGATCTCGGTGGGCATGATGGTCTGTCTCACCATCTTTTCGACCAGCCCCTACTGGGTGCCGTAGTCACCGCTCGTCGCGCAGCGGAGACCTCCCGGCCACCGACGCAACTCGAGAACTGCCAGTTGCAACAGATTCCTAGCAAGGAGAAATCGCGTTTTTCTAATATATGACTATTCCAGTCATATTTGGGTGGAATAACCCAGCCGAGGAGTGTCATGTCAGAGCCGCGTCAATTGACCCAAGAAGAAGCAATTAAGGCGACGAGCCACCACCTACGCGGCGATTTGCTCGAAGACCTGGCCGCACCGACACCAAACCTCGAGGGTCGCTCCGAGCATCTCCTGAAGTTCCACGGCATCTACGCCCAGGACAACCGTGATGTCCGTCGTGAGCGCACGTTGGCGGGCGAAGTCCTCGATTACATCTTCATGATTCGCGTCGCCATCCCCGGCGGCCGCTTAACCGCGACGCAGTGGCAGGCCCTGGACAACATCGCCGAGGATCTCACCGACGGGACTATTCGACTGACGACCCGTCAGGCCGTGCAGTTTCACGGGGTCGTCAAGCACGATCTCCAAACGCTGGCCGGTCGACTGGCCGCGCACACCATGACTAGCTTCGCGGGCTGTGGTGACGTGGTGCGCAATACCGTGATGTGTCCGGGACTTGAAACTGATCCGGCCTTCGCCGAGGTGGTGTCATTGGCCGAGCACATCGCGGCGCGGTATCGACCCAAGTCGCAGGCGCACTGGGAGATCTTCGTCAACGGTGAAAAGGCGGCCTCGCTCGAGTCCGAGGTGGAACACGACTTCTACGGCGAGACCTATCTGCCCCGCAAGTTCAAGATCGCCATTGCCCACCCCGACGAGAACTGCGTTGACGTGCTGGCCCAGGACCTCGGTCTCATCCCTGCGGTGCACCCCGAACTAGGGCAGGGGTTCAACGTTGTGGTGGCCGGTGGCCTGGGGCGTAGTTACGCCCAGCCCGACACCTTCGCTCGACTGGCCGATCCACTGACCTTCGTCACCCGCGACGAACTCGACGACCTGATCGCCGCAGTGATCACCACCTACCGCGACCTCGGTGACCGTACGAATCGCCGCCGCGCCCGCATGAAGTACGTGGCGGCCGACTTGGGCTTTGCCGCTTTCCGCAGCGAAATCGAAACCCGCCTCGGGCACCCGCTGCGCGAGGCACTCGCACTCAGCCTGGGCGAGGCTCACGACCACTTGGGGTGGCACGAGAGTGCCGATGGCTCCTTCGAGCTGGGTATTCGCGTTGGCGCGGGGCGCGTGAAGGACGACGAGCCCGGCCACGGGCTGCGCACGGCGCTGCGGCAACTCGCCATCGACGAAGGGGTCAGCTTCATTGTGACGGCGCAACAGGACATCGTGATTTCTGGCGTGCCCGCCTCGCGGCGCGATGCCGTCGCGACAGTCCTTCGCAGCCACGGTGTCCGCTTCGAAGGCGAGCTGGGCAACGTGGAGCGCTCCGCACTGGCCTGCCCGGCACTCCCAACGTGCGGTCAGGCGCTCGCCGAGTCAGAGCGCGTGTTGCCCTCGGTGGTGGCCTCACTCGAAGACACGCTCAATGGGCAGGGGCTTAACGGCCGCCGGCTGCAGCTACGCATGACGGGATGCCCCAACGGGTGCGCCCGACCAGCGGTGGCCGAAGTCGGCATCGTCGGGCGAACCAAGAACTCCTACGACGTCTACCTCGGCGGTGGCCTGCGGGGCGACCGCCTGGCCGGTCTCTACCAGGAGAAGGTCAAGCTTGACGAACTACCCGGCGTGCTCGAGCCACTGCTGGCTCGTTGGCGCGAAGAGGGTGCCCCTGACGAGGCCTTTGGTGACTTCGTGCACCGCGTGGGTATCTCGTGAGCGTCTACCTCGTCGGTGCCGGACCAGGTGACGTTGACCTCCTGACGCTGCGCGCGGCGCAACTCATTGCCCGTGCTGACGTGGTGGTGCACGACCGCCTCGTGGGCCCCGAGATCCTGGACCTTATTCGCCCCGGCGTGCCGCGCGTTGATGTCGGCAAGATCCCTGGAACGGCCCACAGCCAAGCGGCCATTAATGAGACACTCGTCTCGCTCGGTCGTCGCTACGAGTGCGTGGTGCGGTTAAAGGGCGGTGACCCCTTCGTCTTCGGACGTGGTGGCGAAGAGGCCCTGGTGCTGCGTGACGCCGGTATCGCGGTCGAAGTGGTGCCGGGCATTTCGTCTTCCTTCGCTGGACCTCTTCTCGCCGGTGTGCCGGTGACCCACCGCGGACTTAGCCACGGCGTGACGGTGGTTACCGGACGGGCCGAAGATGGTCGCTCGGTGGACTTTCGCCGGTTGGCCAATCCCGACATGACGCTCGTGGTGTTAATGGGAGTCTCACGTCGGGGCGAAATCGCCACGCAACTGCTTGAGGGCGGGCTGGTCGAATCCACACCACTGGCCGTCATCGAACGTGCCGCTTCACCAACGCAGCGTGTCGTGCGCGCCACCCTCGCCGAACTGGGCGACCTCGACGTGGTCAACCCCGCCGTCATTGTGATTGGCCCCGTCGCCGCACTCGATCTGGGTGTCGTCGCCAGTTATGGACTCATCACCGCATGATGCTGCCCCTCGTCTTCGACCTACAGGGCCGCGACGTGTTGGTGCTGGGCATGGGTCGCATCGGGGCGCATAAGGCCCGCCAGTTACTAGAGGCGGGTGCGCGCGTGCACGTCATTACCACCGAAATTTTGGTCGAGGTCCCGGAAGGATTGGCCTCACTAGAGGTGCGCCCGTATGAAACGGGGGACCTGGCGGGCATGTGGTTCGTGGTCTCGGCGACGGCGAACGCCGCGGTCAACGACGAGGTCGTCCGTGAGGCTGAAGAGCGTCGCGTCTTCTACAACGTCGTCGACGATCTTGAGCGCTGTGCCTTCTACTTCGCGGCTCTTCACCGCGACGGGGAAATGGTGGTGGCGGTCTCATCGAGTGGTGCGTCTCCGTCGCTGGCCCAATGGACTCGCGACACCATCAAGGACGTCTTGCCCGGTCACCTGGGTACTGTGGCCGCCGCACTGCGGGCCGAGCGCGCAGCACTCCACGCAGCCGGTGAAAGCACCGAGCGCGACTGGAGCGAACGAGTGCAGGCGCTGTTGGTCGAGCTCGCGCCGCGTTAGGCGTTCAGTCCGTCCTGGGCGGGCGAGAGTTGGGTGCGCAGCGCGAGGAAGGCACCAGCGGCAACCAATGCGGTGATGCCCGTGGCCACCGGCCACCAATGGGCGAGTCCGTTGCCAAAGTAGAGGCCGGTGATGACGGGGGAGACCGTGGAGGCGACGCCCCAGATCAGTCCGTTGGCGGCGTTGTAGCGACCACGCAAGTGCTCAGGCGCGAGATCGTTAACGAAGGCCGATCCCACCGGCGACATCAAGGCTTCGCCCACGGCAAAGATCACCAGTCCGCCACACATGGCGACGAGTGCCAACGACTTCGGGATGGCCAGCGTGGCGGCCAGGGTGAACCAAAAGACGGCCCAGGTCACGGCCGTGAGGGCTAACACCCGCATGCGGCTGCGACCAGCAATGCGACTGGCGATGAACAGCTGTGAGCCCACGATTGTGATGGCGTTGAAGAAGAGCGCCAGACCGACGTCGTGCACACTCAAGTGAATTTCGTTCACGACGAAGAGGCTGTAGCCCGCTTCCATGGAGCCGTAGCCGGCGATCATCATGACGAGTGAGGCCGCGACGAACAAGACCAGAATGCGATCTTTGATGACCGTGCTCCACCCCTCGGCTGCGGTCGCTGGATCGTGTTCCGTAACCGGCAGTGCACGACCGAAGCGCCACAGAGGTGCAACGACGAGTGCTGCGCAGAGCGAAACGACCATGTTGAGGAGGTAGAGGTGACGGAAGGTGAGCGGGTTGGTGAGATCTACCACTGCGGCTGAGACCAGGCCACCGAGGCCAACCCCAAGGTTGACCATCATGAAGTTCAAGGCGTAGGCCCGCTGACGATGTTCCGGCGGGCACAGCCGGGTCAAAAGCGTGGCGCCGGGTCCAAAGCCCCCACCGTTGAAGAGGGCGAGACACGCCGCGGCCACGATGGCCTGGGGCCGCGATTCAATGAAGGCCCAATTGGTGAGCGCGGCGGCCGAGCCGGCGCCAATGAGCAACATGGTGGGGACTGGTCCAATGCGGTCGGTGACAGTGCCCCACAGTCCGGAGCTCGCGAGACCAATCACGGCACCCATCGAGAGCAGTCCCGTCGCGAAGGAGACGCTGAAGTGATGCACGTTGTGCAGGTAGACGATGTAGAGCGAGAGGGTGAGACCGAGCGCGAAGCACGAAATGAAGACTGAGACGTAGAACTGACGAAGGGGGCGCGTGAGCGCCACGCGGAAGTCACGCGGCAAGACGGTCTCGAAACTAGTCACGGCTTTTCAGGCTACTAAGTCCTTGTGTGCGATTACACATGCCCACCCAGAAGATTTCGACCTCGCGGACTACGATTGAGGCGTTGCATTCGTTCCCCTAACACGAAAGAACTACCTTGTCGCTTCCGCGCCTGCCAAAGAGTCGGGTTGACCTTCTCACCGAGATTGCCCCCGACGTGGAGCGTCTCTATAACCGACACCTCGAAGCTCCACGCCTGTGGTACCCGCACGAGCAGATCGACTGGGGCCAGGGCCAGAACTTTGGCACCCACCCCTGGAGCGAGACCGACTACCCGATTGCTGACGGCGTACGCTCGTCGATCTACGTCAACTTGTTGACCGAAGACAACCTTCCGTACTACACCTCCACCTTGTTGGCGCACGCGCCCAAGGACCACCCCATTCGTGACTGGAACCACCAGTGGACAATGGAGGAGAACCGTCACGCGATGGTGATGCGCGACTGGGTCCACGTGACGCGCTGCATCGACCCGACATTGCTCGAAGATGGTCGTCGCGTCCAGATGACCACGGCCGAGGTGCCACAGCCCGACACCTTCGCTGACCTCATTTCCTACGTCGCTTTCCAGGAGCGTGCCACGCAGATCGCCCACCGCAACACGGGTGCCAAGTTGCCCAAGGACGACAAGATGGGTCGCAACGTGCTGGCCCTGGTCGCCGGTGACGAGACGAAGCACTACCTCTTCTACCGCGACTTGGCGCTAGCGGCCTTCGCCATTGACCCGTCAACGATGATGGTCGCCGCCGCAAAGCAGATCACAAATTTCGCCATGCCCGGTACCGGTATCCCGAGCTTTTCGCGTCACGCGGTGCGCATCGCTCGTGAAGGTATCTACGGCCTCAACCAGTTCCTCAAGGACGTGCTGACGCCCGTGCTTGAACTTTGGGACGTTGGTCACATCACCAACTTGAGCGAAGAGGGCGAGAAGGCTCGCATCGAGATCGACGCGCTGGTCACCAAGATTGGCGAAACGATCGAGCGCATGGCGCAGAAGGCCGCCAGCGCCACTCCTCGCCTGGCTTAAGCCTCGAGGAGTTCAGCGAGTCGACGCGTCAGCGTCGCCTCATCACCGTCAAGGTCGAAGGCTTTGTGTCGAGAGGTCGCGCCACGCACCAACGTGACCTGCCGTGCCTTTAGACCAAAGGCCACCGCGAGGGCGTCGCGAACACTGTTCGTCGCCGCACCGTCCACGGGCCGGCTCTGTACCCGCACCATGAGTTCGCCATCGAAGCTGCCGCCGACGCTGGTGCGTGACGCGCCCGGTTGAACGTACACCCCGAGGCGCATCGATGGCTTAGGGAACGAAGGACTCGAGAGCCGCGCGGGCGTAGTCGGCCAAGTTGAGCTCGGCCGCTTCGTCGAGGCTGAACCACGCGGCGTGATCGGTGGTGCCGTGGACTTCGGGCTGCAGTTCGCCGTCGACCTTTTCAACACGGTAGATAATGCGAACGGTGTGGATGCGGTCGCCGTTGTCACGCTTGCGTAGGTCGGCGGTCACGGCGAGCAACTGCGGGTTGGCAATGGAGAGGCCTGTTTCTTCCAAGAACTCGCGTTCCAGGGTCTCTTCAGGCGTTTCGCCAAAGTCAATGCCACCACCAGGCAGCCACCACAGAGGGGGCTGGTGATTGGGATTCGAGGAACGAACGAGCGCTACTTCGCCGCCGTGAAACAAAATGCCGTAGGCGCGAACGCTGCTGTGTTGTTTGCTCATGAGAACCCCAATGCTAGGTCGGGCTTAACGCGTACGGGGGAATCCCAGGTCGATTTGCGACTCCGAGGGCTGTGGCCACCGGGTCGTGACGACCTTGGCCCGCGAGAAGAAGGCAATACCCTCGGGCCCGTACATGTGGGCGTGACCAAAGAGCGAGTTCTTCCATCCACCAAAGGAGTAGGCCGACACCGGCACCGGAATTGGCACGTTCACGCCGATCATGCCGACGCTCACCTGGCGGGTGAAGAGTCGCGCCGCGTTGCCGTCACGGGTGAAGATGGCGGTGCCGTTGCCGTAGGGGTTGGCGTTGATCAACGCGACCGCATCGGCGAAGGTCTCCACGCGCGTAACGCCAAGCACCGGTCCGAAGATTTCGTCATCGTAGGCCTTCATGCCCGGTGCCACGTTGTCGAGGAGGCACGGGCCGATGAAGAAGCCGGGGCGGTTGAGGAGTTCGGCGCCATCGCGCACCACGGTCGCCCCTTCGCTAGCGGCATTGTCGACGTAGGAGCGGACGCGATTGCGGTGTGCTTCGGTGATGACTGGTCCAAAGTCACTGGCGGCCTCGTTGCCGGGCCCCACGGTCAACTTGTCGAGGCGCTCGGTGATTTTGGCAATAAGAGCGTCGCCGATGCCACCGACGGCAACGACGACCGAGATGGCCATGCAGCGCTCACCGGCGGCACCGTAGCCCGCATTAATGGCGGCGTCGGCGGCCACGTCGAGGTCGGCGTCGGGTAGGACCACCATGTGGTTCTTGGCGCCCCCCAGGGCTTGGGCACGCTTGCCGGCGTGCGTGGCCGTTTCGTAGACGTGGCGCGCCACCGGTGTTGATCCCACGAAGCTGACCGCGTCAATGCCGTCATGAGTGAGCAACTGATTGACCGTGTCGGCGTTGCCCTGAATGACGTTGAAGACACCGTCGGGGAGGCCGGCTTCTTTCAGCAGCTCACCAAGTCGGACCGAGACCGACGGGTCGCGCTCTGAGGGCTTCAAGATCACGACGTTGCCGGTGGCCAGTGCGTTGGCCGTCATCCACAGCGGCACCATGATCGGAAAGTTGAAGGGGGTGATTTCAAGCACGACGCCTAAGGCTTCGCGGAACGAATGCACGTCAACGCCGTCAGCGACTTGCGGGGAGAACCCGCCCTTGAGGTGTTCGATGAGGCCACAGGCGTACTCCACGTTTTCGAGACCTCGGGCGATCTCGCCACGTGCGTCAGGCAGGGTCTTGCCGTGCTCACGGGTAATGAGCGCAGCGAGTTCATCGGTGTGGGCGACAATCAGGTGGCGAAGCGAGAACAAAATGTTGGTCCGCTGACTCAGCGTGGAGGTGCTCCAGGTGAGGGCCGTCTGGCGGGCGAGGGCGACGACCTCGTCGACCTGCGTTGGGGTAGGGACCGGAACGGTGGCAATCACCTCGCCGGTGGCGGGGTTGAAGACGGGGGAGACGCCTTCGGCGGCAACGCGCTGGCCGTTAATGAAGTGTGGGACGGTGGTCATGGGGCTCGCTTTCCCTTTTGAATCTAGTGCTCTCGTTCTCCAATCGGTGGTGCTACGCCGTTAGGGTGGAGGCGATGACTCCCTTGCCCCTCTTTGAAGCCGCCGCCGTTGAACCCATGGACGTGCACCGTTTTCGGGTCGAGATTGCGGACGACTACACCGTTTTTGGCAACCCCAACGGTGGGTACATGCAGTGCGTCATGGCCAACGCCGCCATTGCGGCAGCGAGCGACGAGGGCGCGCCGCATCTGCACGCGCTGGCCGTCTCCACCAACTTCATCAAAGCGCCAACGGTGGGTCCGGCCATGCTGTCGACGCGGGTGCGTCGCATCGGGCGCGGGGCCTCCTTCGTTGCGGTGGCGCTCAGTCAGGGCGACGACGTATTTACCGAGTCCGTAGTGACGGTGGGCACCTTGTCGGAGTTCACCGAGCAGCGCTACCAGTCGTCGACCATCGACATTCTCGACCGCGACCAGTGCCTCGCCTTACCGCCGGCCGAAAGCATGACCATGCACCACGCGGTCGAGCTCTTGTGGGACCCGCGTGGGGTGCAGTGGTGGGACGGCGAATCGGGCGATAACGGCGAACTGCGGGCGTGGGCCCGCTTGGCTGATGGCGTGTCGTCGTGGAACGCCTGGACGCTGCTCTTCGCCTCGGATGCCATGTTGCCGGCGACGATTCCATTGGGATCAACCGGGTGGGTGCCGACACTGCAGCTCACCTCGCACGTGCACCGCATACCGTCGTCGGAGTGGGTGAAGATTCGCCAGTGGGTCACCAGTGTGGCCGACGGCATCGCCCACGAGCACTGTGAGATTTTCGACGAAACCGGTGATCTGGTGGCCAGCTCCAGCCAAATTGCGCTGGTTCGCTTTCAACAGGGCAGCTAGTGGCCACGTACCCCACCGTCACCGACGATGGGGCGCTCGTCCTCACCGCACGATGCACGGTTGCCGCGACCGATGTCACGGTGACGGTGACGACATCGGGTGGGCCCGGCGGCCAGCACGCGAACCGATCGCTAACCGCCGTGACAGTCAGCATTGACATTCGCACCGCCAGTTCGCTGAGTGAGCACCAACGCTCCTTGCTGCTCGAGTCACTCGGCCCCGTGGTGCGTTCGAGCGCGTCACGGCATCGATCGCAAAGTCAGAATCGCTCCGCCGCCTTACAACAGCTCGCCACCAAACTGGCCGCAGGGCTGCACCGTGATCCACCCCGACGAGCGACACGCCCGACCAAGGGGTCCAAGGTTCGCCGCGTCGACGAGAAGAAGGCCCGAGGGCGCACCAAGGCGCTGCGTCGCAGTACCGAGGACTAACGCAACGTTTCGAGGTGTGCGCTCATGCGCGTCACGGCAGCGTCGAGCAGTGCGGTGAGACCCAGATCGCTGTTGTCACGAGGACCCTGCAGCGCCGTGAGTGCGCCGTAACCGGACTCGACCAGTGCACCATCGTCACCCGACTCTTCGTTCGAGACGTCACCGATGGTGGGGGAAGCCGCCCCCATGACCAGGCGCACCGTGCCGGCGTCGCCCGCCTCGTTGGGAGTGAGCTGTGCGCCCGCCACCACCTCAGCGGTGGAGATTCGAGCCCGTCGAATGCCCTTGACGGCGTCGGCCGTGAGATTGGGGACGTTCAGGCTTAAGGTGACGCGCGAGGGCAGGGACAAGATTTCCTCGACCACTTCCATGGCGAGGGCTGCGGCCGTGTCGAAGTGGACTTCGCGGCCCCACTGGACTGACACCGCAAGTCCCGAGATGCCGAGTTGTGCTGCCGTCAGTACCGCACCAACGGTGCCCGAGTGCAAGACCGAAAGGCCGACGTTGGCCCCTGGGTTAATGCCCGATAAGACCAGGTCGGGGCGAGGCCCAAAAGCACCGAGGCCGCCGATGATGGCGCACAGCGCCGGCGGGGCAGAGAGTTCGTAGGCCGCAATGTTCTCGGCGCCGGGAATAACGCGCGTGCGAAAAGGAACATCTGGGTGTTCGTAGACGTCACCCACGGCAGCCGACATGCCCGAGTAGTTCTGGTGTGGGGCGCAGATCACGGCCGAACGTTCTTCGCCAGCGGGCGCATTGGCAATCCACGCAGACACGGCGCGGGCCATGACCCAAAGGCCCTCAGCGTCAATACCGTCGTCGTTCGTCAAAAGTAATCTCATATCTTCGACAGTAATTGCCCTAAGTTATATAGAAGTAAAACAAAGGAAGAACGCCGTGTTGCCAACGGGTGAACAGATTGCAATTGCCCACGGGGATCAGCGCGCCGTCATTACCGAGGTCGGCGCCACGCTGCGGACCTACGTGACCGGTGGCGTACCTGTCGTTGAGGGCTTTGCCGCCGACGAGCTGCCCACGGGTGCTCGCGGGCAAGTCTGCTACCCCTGGCCCAACCGGACCGCTCCCGCACCCTGGACGTTTTCGGATCGTACGGCCTATCCCGCGATTGACGATCTGCCGACCAATACCCAAAATCACGGTATTGCGAAGTGGCGCCCATTCCGTATTGAGGCCGTAAACCAAAACCGCTGCCTGTTGACGCTGTTGCTGCACGCAACGCCGGAGTACCCCTTCGTGACCGAGGTCTCGCTGGCCTACCACCTCGGACCAATGGGCTTGACGGTTACGACCACCGTGCTCAATCGCGACACGGTGCCGATTCCCTTCGGCGTGGGCTATCACCCCTACGTTGCCGTCACCACCCCGACGATTGAGGGTGCCGTGTTGAGCGTGCCGGCGCGCTCATTCATCGAAACCGACGAGCGCCTCTTGCCAACGGGACTTATCCGCCCCGTGGCCGGCACCATGTACGACTTCTCAATCCCGAAGTCGGTGAATGGCCACGTGCTCGATGTCACCTACACCGACTTGATTCGCGACGACTCGGGTCTGTTCACGACGTGGCTCAAGGACTCCGCCGGTGGTCTGGTGGAAATGCAGATGGACCGCAACTTCCCCTACCTGCAGATCTTCACCGGCGACACGCTCGAAAAGGGTCGGATTCGCACCGGCGTGGCCATCGAGCCCATGACCTGTCCGCCCGAAGCGCTGCGCTCCGGCAAGGACCTGTTGGTGCTCGAACCCGGGCAGCACTGGGCCGGTTCGTGGCGACTACGCCGCGTCGAACCGCTGGTCTAAGACATGCCATCGGTGAAGCGCCAAACGGACGTGCGCACCGAGACGACGGTTGCGACCACGTCGGCAACGATCACGGAGCGTCCATGGAACGTGGTGGTCTGGGACGACCCCGTCACGCCGATGAAGGTCGTTGTGGTGATCTTCAAGAAGATCTTTGGCTACCCCGATAACAAGTGCACGCAGTTGATGTTGACGGTGCACCACGAGGGGCGGGCCGTGGTCTGGTCTGGTTCCTCGGAGCGGGCGCAGGGCTACTGCGTGAAGCTCCAAGTCGCGGGATTGCAGGCAACGATTGAACAGGCGGGGGAGTAGTGGCCCGACTGTTTGTTCGCCGCCGTGACGGACGCATTGAGGTGCGCCTCAACGACCAGGGTCGCACCATTGCCCGCGAAGCCTTCGGGCATGTCTACGCCGCCGAACACGACCCCACGCACGACTGGCACCACACCCTGAACAGCCCCATCGACCCGAGCAAGGACGTCGATGACCCCATGGCGGTGCTGGCGCGTCAGGCACAGACCGGCTCAAACGCCGAGTTGGCTATTGCCACCCTGCACGAGGAGTTCCTCACGGAAGCCGAGGCCTGGGCCTGGCTCATGACGCTGCAGGTGTCGCTGCGGGCTACGGCCGCCGCCAACGGTCTCTTCGATCTCGAAAAGCTGCAGCAGGCCGACGCCGAGCTTCGTGACTACATCGAAACCCTGCAGGCATTTCTCTTCGGGCTGGCCGACATCCTCTAAAAAGCCGAAAACCGCCCTCGCGGGCGGTTTGGGCTTTGGTGCGCCGACCGGGACTTGAACCCGGAACCTGTTGATTAAGAGTCAAATGCTCTGCCAATTGAGCTATCGGCGCAGAACGAGTCTACACGCCAGCGTGATGGGGTTCCACCACTAGGAACAAAGTGGCAAATCGCTGTGAAGTTAGCCCTTGGCGCCGTCGGTAATGAGTCGCGTGTGCACCGATGGCACACGGGTGCACACGGACCCACTGAGGCGGACTACGCGGTTGACGACATTCCCCAAAGAAACTTCAATGCCACCAATTGTCGCCGGCTTGCAGGTGGCCGGCGTGTAGTTGAGGGTGTCGCCAAACCCAATGAGTGCACTTACCGATCCGCCTTTGCGCAGTGTGTGCAGTGACGGCATCATCCCCTTCGAATCACTGACTGCGGCCGGCCCCACCGGGCGAAGTGCAACTGCGTCTGCGATGGGCTGCACGGCGGGCACGCCCGAGAGCGTGCACGTCGTTCCCGAATTGGTGAAAATGAGCGGAGCGAAATTGGTGCCAGCGGCACCCTGGAATCTTCCCACCGTGACGTGGATCTGTGAGCTGGTGCACCAGACACGAACAATGTCGGCCGACGCAGTCACGTTCCCCATGGGAATGGTGAAACTACTTGCCACGACGGCGAGTGCCAGGACTTTTGGGAATCTCATAACAGCCTTTCGATTGTCTCTCAGAGGTGTTGTGTCGCCACGCCACTCGGATTACCAAACGGGATGGAAAAGAAAAAAACACCGGACGTGAAGTCCGGTGTTTTCTTGGGGTGAGTGACGGGTCTCGAACCCGCGACCTCCAGGACCACAACCTGGCGCTCTAACCAGCTGAGCTACACCCACCAAGGTTTTCCATCTTACACCGTGGCGACATCACGCCGAAAGTGGCGGGGAGTACCATGGGAATGCGCCCTAGTAGCTCAATGGATAGAGCAACGGAGTTCTAACCCGCAGGTTGCAAGTTCGAGTCTTGCCTGGGGCACGCAGATCGAGTGGCGACGTCGTCGCCAGAAGTTGAACGCTATGGCCACGCCACTACAGGTACCCGCCCTCGAGGGGCGCATCGTCCGCCTCGAACCCTTGGGCATGGAACACGTCGAGGGGCTGGCACGTGTCGGCGCCGGTGACCGGAGCACCTTTGACTACATTCCCGTCCCGCGTACGCTCGACGAGGCCCACGCCGCAGTGGTGAACCTGCTGGCGCTTCGCGACAAGGGGGAGTGGGCCCCCTTTGCCCAAGTGCGTCGCAGTGACGGTGCCGTCATGGGGACGACGTCGTACCTGTTCATTCGCCGCCGGAGCGACGCGGAACTGCCCTATGCCGTCGAAATTGGGGGCACATGGTTGAGCCCCGACGTGCAGCGCACCGGTTTCAATACCGAAGCAAAATACCTACTGATGCGCCACGCCTTCGAAGCGCTCGGTGTCGGGCGGGTTGATCTCAAAAGTGACGAACGCAACGTCCGGTCTCGAACCGCCATTGAACGACTGGGCTGCACCTTCGAGGGCATTCTGCGCCACTGGCAGCCGTCGTATGTCGTGGGTGAAGAAACCAAGCTGCGCTCCACGGCGATGTACTCAGTACTTGATCACGAGTGGCCACAGATCAAGGTGGCACTCGAAACGAAATTAGAAAGGTAGCCGTCGATGACGCACGCACTTCAGTTGGGCCTCGACACATTCGGTGACGTCACCGTCGACGCCTCCGGCACCCCGGTGTCGTTTGCCCGCACCCTTCGTCACCTTGTGGATGAAGCCGTTCTCGCCGACCAGGTTGGCATTGATTTCATCGGCATCGGTGAACACCACCGGGCCGACTTTGCCGTCTCGGCACCCGAAGTAGTGCTGGCGGCAATCGCCTCGGTGACGACCCGTATCCGCCTCGGGTCGGCCGTGACGGTGATGAGTAGCGATGACCCAGTGCGGGTGTTTCAGCGCTTCGCCACGCTGGACGGACTCTCGAATGGTCGAGCCGAAGTAATTCTTGGACGGGGCTCATTTACCGAATCATTCCCGCTCTTTGGCTACGCACTCGATGACTACGAGACGCTCTTCGAAGAGAAAGTCAACTTGTTCTCACTGCTGCGCGGTGAGGGCGAGGTGACCTGGTCGGGCACGCTTCGCGCGCCGCTGACCAACCAAGAGGTATTTCCAAAGACCGAGGGTGGCGCTCTCACGACGTGGCTGGGCGTGGGCGGCAGCCCCGAATCCGTGGTGCGCGCAGCACGCTACGGCTTCGGTCTCATGTTGGCGATTATCGGTGGTCGACCAGAGCGCTTTGCCCAGTACGTTGATCTCTTTGAGCAGGCCCAGCAGCACTTTGGAGTGAGCGGACTGCCGGTGGGGGTGCATTCACCGGGCTACATCGCCGACAGTGACGAGCAGGCCATGGCCGAGCTATGGCCGCACTACCGCGACATGCACGCGCGCATTGGAAAAGAACGTGGCTGGCCACCGATGACGGCGGAGCAGTTCGAGATGAGTGTCGGTCCGCAAGGCTCGCTCTACGCCGGCTCACCGGAGACTGTGGCGCAAAAGATCGCGAAGACTGCCCGTGCGCTGCGCCTGAATCGGTTTGACCTGAAGTACTCGGCCGGCACGTTGCCGCACGAAAACCTCATGCACTGCATTGAGCTCTACGGCACCCAGGTGATTCCCCGGGTGCGCGAACTCTTAAACGACTAAGTCGTTAGCGCGCAGCGTCGATGTCGCCCGGGAGACCCTTGCGGTCAGAACCGAGTGGCATCAAGGCGCTGATGCGCGTGAGCACCACAATGGCGAACCCGACCCAGGGGAGCCATGGTGTGATGACGACGGCGATGACGTTGAGCGTCACGACGGCGTACCAAATCAAGAGGGCGATTGGTCGATGCGCACCGCTGGCCCGTGGCGCTGGCGGCGCAATCATCAGGCCGTGGCGGAGCGCGTAGCGACTCTGGAGTACCGAGAGGACGGTCGACACCAAGATGACGACGGACACCGTCTCGACACCTACCCAGAAGTCACTGTGTCGATAGCCAGCGGCGAGCAGGTCGGTGGCGAAGGGAATCAGCGTGGCGATGAGGGTGTTGGCCACGATGAAGAGGGTCATGTAGTAGTCCACGCCGCGTAGTTGGCGCATCTGACGATGCGAGAGCACCCACGAGCCGCTGATCCACAAGAAGCCCAACAGCAGACTGACGAACGAAGCTTCTTGTGAGCGCAGTTGCGTCACGAGTGAGCCACCGGAAGCCTCGGTGACGGTGTGGAGGTTGAGCACCAGGATGGTGGCCGCAATCGCCAAGATCGCGTCGATGAACATAATGAGGCGATGGGCGGAGTGCACCGCTTGGTCGCGAGCGCGCAACGTGTAGATCTGGCTCAAACGTGATGGCGCCTTGTCAGTCACGGGCGACTCCTGCTCGCTGTTCGGCTCGTGCCGCGTCGATCGCGTCGAGAATGAAGGTGTTCTTGGCGTAGGTGTAGCCAATGCGGTCGTCACCCCACGTCACGGCCGCGTCGTCCTTGAGCGCTCCGTAGGCATCACGGATGTCGTCATGACGCCGTAAGTAGTCACGAAACAACAAGTGTTCGTCTTCAAAGTCGCTCCCGATGTCACAGACATGAAGCTGAACGGTGCGGGGTGCGGGCCACGGCACCTGAAAGAAGCGGTGCACGTCGTCACGAGTAAAGAGTTCGAGACCGGCGGCCTCACAGCCGGGGACGTAACTCGATTCATTCGTACTGTCAGCCACACTCATCATCACGTCGATAATGGGCTTGGCCTGCAGGCCCGGCACCGAGGTCGAGCCCACGTGTTCGATGCGTAGTGCGGCGTCGCCGACGCAGGCCGCGAGACGGGTCGCAAAGGAAGCAAAGACGTCGGGCCAGTGCGGGTCGTAGTCCACCACGGCGACCGGTTCAAAGGGGCGAGCAGGGCCAACTTGTTCGTATCCCGGCCAAAAAACTGCCTGTGCTCGGTACGTGAGTTCCGTTCGCTCCTCGATGGGAAGGTCGGTGATGGCAAGGCCGCGAGGGCTGGCCACCATGGCGTAGAGGTCGTGGAGGCCAACACGATTGCCCTCGTTGATGCGTCGCTCGCGCCAAGCGGCAAAGATCTCGTCGGTCGCTGAAGTGGTCATAGCCTGCTACTCACCCTAGTAAGCGCGAGTCCTCTGACCATGTCGGCTCCGGTTGATTCTCTAGGATGCAGGTATGGAAACGTTGACATTCCTCAACACCGATATTGAGGGTTCAACGCTGCTCCTTCGCCGTGTCGGTAACGACACCTACGCTGCGATTTTGGCGGACCACCACCGCATCATTCGTGAGCAGCTCGACGCGCACGGTGGCCGGGAAGAGGGGACCGCGGGTGACTCGTTCTTCGCCGTCTTCACCTCACCCTCGTCGTGCGTTAGCGCCGTCGTGGCGATGCAAGAAGCCTTGGCGGCCTTTGCGTGGCCCGGTGGGGAAGCGGTGCGCGTGCGCATGGGTGTCCACACCGGTGAGGCCAGTGAGAACGCCACTGGCTTTGTCGGCTACGAAGTGCACCGCGCGGCCCGTATCGCCGCCATTGGGCACGGCGGCCAGGTGCTGCTCTCGTCAGCGACCGCGGCGCTGGTCGAAGACGCGCTTGAAGGATCGCTCAGTCTCAAAGAGCTTGGATCGCACCGACTGAAGGACCTGGGTCGTCCGGAGACAATCTTCCAACTGTCGATTCCAACCTTGCCCTCGACGTTTCCACCGTTGCGCTCATTGGACAACCCGGAATACCCGCACAACCTGCCAACATCTCTCAATGAGTTCATCGGTCGCGAAAGCGACCTCGCGGAGGTGCGGGCGATTGTGGCGCAGGCGCGACTGGTCACATTGACGGGTGCCGGAGGCTCCGGAAAGACCCGCTTGGCCCTGCAGACCGCTGCCGAGGTGCTGGACACCAGCAAAGACGGTGTGTGGTTTGTTGAGCTGGCGTCCATTACGGATCCCACGCTCATCCCGAATGCCGTGGCCACCGCGATGTCGCTGTCACTCGAGGGTGACCTGGACTCGACCACGGTGTTGTTGCGTTCGCTAAAAGAACAGAATGCCGTCGTGGTGTTCGACAACTGTGAGCATCTCATTGACGAAGTGGCAGATCTGTTGCAGAAGGTGCTCGTCCAGTGCCCCAAGGTCAAGCTCATCGCAACCTCGCGCGAGCCACTTGGGGTGAGCGGTGAAGAGGTGTACCGCGTGAAGTCGTTGACGTTGCCGGCACCCGATGCCGCCACGGTGGAGGAGCTGGCCGCTTCGGACTCGGCGCAACTGTTCATTACCCGAGGCCGCTCCGTGGCGCGATCTTTTGAAGTGACCGACGCGACGGCGCCGCTCGTTGCGTCAATTGTTCGTCGACTCGACGGCATTCCACTCGCCATTGAGTTGGCGGCGGCGCGCTTAGCCTCAATGTCAATCCAGGATCTACACGAGCGCCTCGACCAACGGTTTCGCTTGTTGACGGGTGGCTCACGAGGTGCGTTGCCTCGCCACCAGACGCTGGGCGCCATGGTGTCGTGGTCGTTCGACCTGTTGAACGAAAACGAGCGCGCGGTCCTTCGTCGTTTGACGGCCTTCGTCGACGGATTTGAACTTAAGGCCGCCGAGGCGGTCGGCAGTACCGAGACAATTGACGAATGGGACGTGGCGGACATTGTCGGCGCGCTCGTCAATAAGAGCCTGGTTACCGCGGAGCACAACGACGACGGTTTGCGGTATCGCTTGCTCGAAACCATTCGTCAGTATGCGGCGGAGCAACTCATTGCCACCGGTGGCGAGGCTGAGATTTTGGATGTTCGCGCTCGACACGCCAACTATTTCTTGTCGTTGGCCGAGAAGGTGGGACCAGAGGTGCGGGGCAAGGGGCAGGTCGAAGCGTTGCGTCGACTGGACCCGGAACGTGGCAACATCCTCGCGGCGTTTGCCCACTTCGCGTCACAGGATTCGGCGGCAGACGAGGTCCTGCGTCTCGCGGTGGCCCTGTCCGCGTACTACCGCGTTCGTTCCATCATCGAGGCAGCCGGGTACTACAGCACCGCGGTTCGGGCCTACCCGAACCGTGATTCGCTGCTGTGGGCAACGGCCGTTCAGCACATGATCTCGAATGCCTCGTCGTTTGACCACGTGGGCGCCATCCGAGACTTTCCTGACACCATCGAGTTGTTAGAGGCAGCTTTGGCGACCGCCCGCCAGCACGGCGATGCTGCGCTGGCCGCATTGACCTGCTGCAGTCTCGCCACCAACTTTGGCCACCGCCACCTCGAGGAAGAGCACAACGAGTGGGCCCGTCGTGCCCTGCAGGAGGCTGAAGGCTGCAACGATCTTTTTGCCTTGAGCGCGGCCCACATTGCCTACGGCTTCACCGTCGAAGGTGCGGAGCGAAAAGAACACCAGGAATTGGCGTTGAAGTACCGAAAGGAAATGGGCGACGCCTACGCCACCGCCCAGAGCCTGTTCGCCATTAGTTGGGCACTGTCGAGTGACGATGATGACTTGCCGGCTCGCAGTGTGGCGTTGCTGCGCGAGGCGCACCGCCTCGCGAGTTCCATTGACTCAACGGCCATGACAACCAAGTTCGACAGTCACATGGGCCTGTGGCTGACCGCCTCGCAGCAGTATGAAGAGGCCGAAGTGCGCTCACGCCGAAGCATCCTGGCCTTCCTTCGCTTGGGCCTCGATGTCGGCTTTATTGCCTGGGATGCCCTGACGATGGCGGAGTTGGCGCGTGTCGCGGGCAACCACGAACGATCCGTGGTCCTGATGGGTTGGGCGTTGCATCAGCTCAAGGACGGCACCGGTTCCTACTGGAATAAGTGGGAGCGAGAGTTCGTTGCCAATATCGAACGAGACGGCCGTGCGGCACTCGGTGATGCTCGATACGACCAGTTGTTTGCCCACGGCGAATCGCTGTCGCGCGACGATGCAGCGGCAGTCTTGAAAGAGCCCACGGCGCTGTCGGCCTAAGTCGTAGTGGTCGGGAAGGCGGGATTCGAACCCGCGGCCCCCTGGTCCCAAACCAGGTGCGCTACCAAGCTGCGCCACTTCCCGTAGGTAGACAGTCTGCCACATTTGCGGCGACCGAAACTTCTAGGCTCGCAATCGTGCCCCACCAGTGGATTATTTCTGCGCTCGACGAAACGTGGACGGTACTGGCCGCGCAAATTCGTGACTGCAGCGAACGGGACTTCGATGCGCTGACCGCCTGCCCCGGATGGAGCGTCCGCGACATCGTCTCGCACATCATCGGGGTCGAACGCGAATCACGGGGAGAGCCACTGCCGGAGCTCACCCAACCACTGCCGCCGTACGTGCGAAACGCCCGTGGCGCTATCAACGAAGCGTGGGTGGTGAGCAATCGCCACGCCAGCGCCGACGAGATCCGTGACGAATTCCACGAGGTCACCCACACGACGCTCGCCATGATGCGTGATCTGCGCGCCGAGGAGTGGGGTGCCGTGATTGACGCCCCCGGCGGCACGCAGACGAGGGCCTATGCCTTCGAGTCCCGGATTGTCGACTCGTGGATCCACCTGCAAGACATCCGTGACGCTCTCCTCGAGCCGGCCGACGACCACGGCGTTGGGGAGTCGGTGGTGATTAATCGATTCGAGGCACTGTTGCCCTACGTGTGGGCGAAAAGGGTCGCGGCCCCCGAAAACGCACTGCTGCAGATGAACCTAACGGGCCTGTTGGGTCGCACGGTGCAAGTGCGGGTGCGCGAGGGTCGCGGCGTGGCTGGCGCACCCACCAGCGACCGCCCCGACCTCGAAATATCGAGCGACGTGGCCTTGTTTTGGCGGCGCTGCGCGGGGCGGATTAACGCGGAGGCCTTCCTTAACGCTTCAGCCACCGATGTCCGTGGTGATCGTGAGATTGCCCAACGATTCGTGCGCGAGATGGCGATAGTGCAGTAGTGCCTTTTCGGTGCGAACGGGCCACGGGGCGTCGCCAGATAGGCTGGAACCCTTATGCGCGCAACTTCAACTGCCCTCGAAAACAACCGAATCAAGCTCGTCGTCGAAATCGATGACGTCGACATGGCTGCGGCCATGGACGACGCGGCCAAGACCCTGGCTGAGCAAGTGACCATTAAGGGCTTCCGCAAGGGCAAGGTGCCAAAGCAGGTCCTGCTGGCCAACATTGGTGGACCGGCCGTGCTGCGCGCCGAGGCTATTCGTGAATCCGTGCCCAACTTCTACGCACTGGCCGTCTCCGAGACGCTCGTAGACCCCATTAACCAGCCCGAGATCAACATTGTCTCCGGCGAGGAAGAGGGCACCCTCGTCTTCGAGGCCGAGGTTGAGGTTCGCCCCGAGGTAGCCATCACCGGTCACCACGGCCTGAAGGTCACGGTCCCTTCGCCATTCGTCACCGACGACGAGCTTGAGGCGCAGATCGACCGCTTCCGCGACACGGACGCCATCTTGAACGACGTGGACCGCCCCATTGTGACGGGCGACCTCGTGGTGATGGACATCAAGGTCGAGCAGCCCGACTCCGAGGCGGAGCCCTTCGAGACGAGCGACTTCATGTACACGGTGGGCTCCAACGCCATCGCCCCTGAGGTCGACGGCCTCATTGGTGGCTTGCGTGCCGGTGAAGTATTGACCGTTGACTCCAACCCCGCCGCGGGCATCAAGGCTGTCTACACCATGACGCTCAAGCAGGTGAAGGAGCGCGTGCTGCCCGAACTGACCGACGAGTGGACGGAAGAGAACACCGAGTGGGCCACCGTGCAGGAGATGCGCGACCAGATCATGGAGCAGATGGGCAAGATGAAGGTTGCCCAGGCCCAGATGAGCCAGCGTGACGCTGCCCTGACGGCACTGGCCGGCTTGATTGAAGACGCTGACGTACCCGAGGTGCTCATTGACGCCGAGGCCAACGAGCGCCTGCACAACCTGGGCCACCGTTTGGCCCAGCAGAACATGACCCTGGAAGCTTTCCTGCAGGCGACCCAGCAGACGCCGGACGTCTTGCTCAACTCGTTGAAGAATGAGTCAGCACTGGCCGTTCGCGTCGACCTGGCGCTGCGTGCCGTGGCGAAGGCCGAAGGCCTGACGCCGACGGACGCCGACATCGACGAAGAGCTCGAGAAGACCGCCCAGGAGATGGCTGCCAAGGCTGAGGTCTTGAAGGAAAATCTGGTGAAGAACGGCCGTCTGGTCTCCTTCATCGGTGAAGTCGCCAAGATGAAGGCCAACGAGTGGCTCACGGAGAACGTCGTCTACGTCGACCCCATGGGCAACGTCGTTGACCGCGCGCTGTTGAGCGTTGACCTCTCGGCCGACCTCGACGCATAAGGTAGAGCCGTGAACGACAACTACCGCTTTCAGAACTACTTGGTTCCCACCGTCGTCGAGAACTCGACTCGTGGCGAGCGCGCCTACGACCTCTACAGCCGCCTGCTGCGCGAGCGCATCATCTTCCTCGGCACGCCGATTGACGACACCATCGCAAACTTGATCTGCGCTCAGATGCTTTTCCTCGAGTCAGAAGACCCAGACAAGGACATCAACCTCTACATCAACTCACCCGGTGGCGACATCACTGGACTGCTGGCGATCTACGACACGATGAAGTACATCAAGCCGGACGTCTCGACGTTCTGCTTCGGTCAGGCGGCATCGGCCGCGGCCGTGTTGCTCGGTGCCGGTACCAAGGGCAAGCGCTTCGCACTGCCGCACGCCCGTGTGCTGCTGCACCAGCCATGGGGTGGCGTTGGCGGTCAGGCCTCCGACATCGAGATTCAGGCTCGCGAAATGATGCGCACCAAGGACATGCTGAACGCTCTGCTGGCGGCCGACACCGGTCAGTCAGTGGAGAAGATCACCAAGGACACGGACCGCGACTACATCATCAGTGCCGACGAGGCCGTGGCCTACGGATTGATTGACGAAGTCATTTCCGCGCGCCCCTAGGGGTACCCGTTTTCCGAGTCCCTAGGCCGTAGGATGGAGCCAGGGGCCGGAGGTAGCAGTGGCAAAATTTGGTGAAGGCACTGACCTGGTGAAGTGCAGCTTCTGCGCGAAGGGCCAGAAGCAAGTCAAGAAACTTATCGCAGGACCCAACGTCTACATTTGCGACGAGTGCATTGACCTGTGCAACGACATCATCTCTGATGAGTTTGGGGATCGCCCCGAGTTCGTCATGGACGACCTGCCGACGCCTCGCGACATCTCCTCATTCCTCGACGAATTCGTCATTGGGCAAGACGATGCCAAGAAAATTCTCTCGGTGGCCGTCTATAACCACTACAAGCGCATTCAGTCTTCGCCGCTGCACGACTCGGATGTCGAAGTGGGCAAGTCCAACGTGCTCCTCCTTGGCCCCACGGGCTGCGGTAAGACCTTCCTTGCCCAGACCTTGGCGCGCATGCTCAACGTGCCCTTCGCTATCGCCGACGCCACCGCGTTGACCGAAGCGGGCTACGTCGGTGAAGACGTTGAGAACATTTTGCTCAAGCTCCTCTCGGCAGCCGACTACGACGTCAAGCGGGCCGAGCGCGGCATCATCTACATCGACGAAATCGACAAGATCGCCCGCAAGTCCGAGAATCCGTCCATCACCCGCGACGTCTCGGGCGAAGGTGTGCAGCAGGCGCTGCTCAAGATTCTCGAGGGCACCGTGGCCAGCGTGCCGCCCCAGGGTGGTCGTAAGCACCCTCATCAGGAGTTCATCACCATCGACACCTCGAACATCTTGTTCATCTGTGGTGGTGCCTTCGCTGGCCTCGAGGCCACGATTGAGCGCCGTTTGGGCAAGAAGTCCATGGGCTTCAACCAGCCCGTAGCGACCAAGCGCCAGGGCGACGTCGAGTTGTTCCGCCACGTGTTGCCTGAAGACCTCGTGAAGTTTGGCTTAATTCCCGAGTTCATCGGTCGCTTGCCCATCGTGGGCGCCGTGCAGCAGCTGGACCGCGACATGTTGATTTCGGTGCTGACCGAGCCCAAGAACTCCCTCGTCAAGCAGTTCACGCAGGTGATGGCCCTCGACGGCGTCGAACTGGTCATTGAGCGCGAGGCGCTCGAGGCGATTGCCGACCAGGCCGTCGAACGCCAGACTGGTGCTCGCGGACTGCGTTCGATTCTTGAGCGCGTGTTGCTCGAGCCCATGTACGACGTTCCTGGCCGCTCCGACGTCTCGCGGTGCATCGTCACCGAAGATGCCGTTCGCGGTCTCAGTGCCCCGGTGTACGAGTTGCGCAAGAGCGCCCGTACCCGTCGCGCTTCCTAGTGGGTCGTCCCGCCTCCTACGACGAGGCTCTTCACTGGCTCGAGTCCCACGTCGACTTTGAACGCATCGCCCCCAACCGGGCGGCTTTGCCTAGCCTCGAGCAGGTGCGCAGCACGCTGGCGGCGATGGCCGACCCGCACCATGATTATCCCGTCGTCCACCTCACGGGCACCAACGGCAAGGGCACGACGACGACACTGACCAGCGCGCTGCTCGCCGCGACCGGACTGCGCGTCGGCACCTTCACGAGTCCTGATCTGCACGCCATTAACGAACGCATTGCCATTAACGGTGAGCCGATTGCTGACGATGAACTCGTGGAACTTTTCGCTCGCCTCTACGACGTCGAACAGGTCACGGCAACGGCCCTGACGCGCTTTGAACTCCTAACCGTGGCGGCCTACCTGCACTTCTCAGACGAGGGCGTGGACGTGGCGGTCATCGAAGTGGGACTGGGCGGTACCTGGGACTCGACCAACGTAATCGACGGCGACGTCACAGTTTTGACCAACGTTGACCTGGATCACACGGCCGTCCTCGGACCCACCGTGGCCGATATTGCTCGCGACAAGGTTGGCATCTTCCGCACCGACGCTATTGCTGTTGTGGCCACGACCAACGCGGTCGTCGTCGACATTGCTCGACGCCGTTGTGCCGAGATCGGATCGGCGCTGTGGTGCATCGGTGAGAACTTCGACCTCGAACAAAACGAACTCGCGGTCGGTGGTCGTTCACTCACTATTCGCACGCCGTATGAAACGTATGACGACGTCCTGCTCTCACTGCACGGCATCCACCAAGGCGTGAATGCGGCCACGGCTGTGGTCACCGCGGAGGCGTTCCTCGGACGGGCGCTCGGCGATGACGTCGTGCGCACCACGTTGGGCGAGGCGCGCATGCCGGGGCGCATGGAACTGCTCGCACGTCATCCCATGATCGTGGTCGACGGTGCACACAACCCCGCTGGGGTGAACGCGTTGTGCGCCACGCTCGATGGTGCCTTTCACGTGACGGGGGAGCGCCGCTGCGTGATCGGCATGCTCAAGGGGCGCGAAGTGGTCGACATGGTGGAGCCACTTGTGCACTTGGGCTTCAGCGAGTTTCACTGCGCCGCCCCCAACTCGCCCCGGGCCATGCCGGTCGCCGAAGTCGCCGAGGCGATTCGTGCCGCTGGTGGTGTCGTCGTTGAGCACTCGTCAGTGTCGGCCGCACTGGCCCACGCGCGCGAGCGCTCCAGTGACGACGACCTCATTTTGTGTGCCGGTTCGCTGTACCTGGTGGCGGAGGTGCGCGGGGAGGTCCTGCACATACCTTCTCGGCACGTGGTACACCCTTAACTAGACTTGGTGGTATGAACCGTACGCTCGTCCTCTTGAAGCCCGACACGGTGGCCCGCGGCCACGTTGGGGAAATCATCTCCCGATTCGAGCGTCGTGGCCTGACGCTGGCCGCCATGGAGCTGCGCCACCTGGACCGCGCGACGGCCGAGATCCACTACGGCGAGCACGTCGGCAAGCCCTTTTACGAGCCCACCATTGCCTTCATGACCGGTGGCCCCTTGGTCGCCATGGTCATCGAGGGACCGGAAAACACCTGGGAAATCGTGCGCGCCATGATGGGCCCCACGAACTCCGCCGTGGCCCCCGCGGGCACGATTCGTGGCGATCTCGCCACTTTGATGAACCGCAATCTGATTCATGGCTCGGACTCGGCGGAGTCCGCCCAGCGCGAGATTGCCCTGTTCTTTCCCGCCCTGGCCTAGCGCCATTGGAAGAAGTGACGTCGGTGGCCTAGCCTTATAGGGTGGCCACTGGTGGCTCCTTCTCTCGGTAAAGGTTTTCGCGTATGGAAAAGAATCGTTTCTCCCTCCTCGGTCGTGACATGGCCGTCGACCTCGGCACCGCCAACACGCTGGTGTACGTACGCGGCCGCGGCATCATTTTGAACGAGCCCTCCGTGGTGGCAGTTGACGTGAAGGACGGAAAGCCCCTCGCCGTTGGCGCCGCCGCCAAGTTGATGATTGGTCGTACCCCGAGCAACATCCAGGCCATTCGCCCGCTCAAGGACGGCGTCATCGCTGACTTCGAAATCTGCGAAAAAATGCTGCGCTACTTCATCCACCGCGTGCACCAGCGTCGCTTCGCGAAGCCGCGCATGGTGATCTGCGTGCCCTCTGGCATCACCGGCGTTGAACAGCGTGCCGTGATTGAAGCGGCCGAGTTCGCGGGTGCCCGCAAGGCCTACATCATCGAAGAGCCGATGGCTGCCGCGATCGGTGCCGGCCTGCCCATTCACGAGCCCACCGGCAACATGGTCGTCGACATCGGTGGTGGCACGACTGAAGTCGCCGTCATCTCTCTCGGTGGCATCGTGACGTCGCAGTCAATTCGTGTTGGTGGTGACGAACTCGACGAGGCCATCATCGCCTTCGTGAAGAAGGAGTTCCAGCTCGCCCTCGGTGAACGCACCGCCGAAGAGATCAAGATCCACATGGGCTCGGCCTTCCCTCTGCAGGAAGAGCGCCGCGCGCAGATTCGTGGTCGTGACCTGGTGACCGGTCTGCCGAAGACCGTGGTGATTTCCACGGAACAGATTCGCGCCGCGATTGAAGAGCCCGTCCAGGCCATCGTCGACGCCGTAAAGACCACGCTGGACCGTACGCCACCGGAACTCTCATCTGACCTGATGGAGCAGGGAATTGTGCTGACCGGCGGTGGCGCTCTCTTGAGCGGCCTGGCCATGCGCCTGCAGTTGGAAACCAACATGCCTATCCACGTCGCCGAGGACCCGCTCAACTGCGTGGCCCTGGGAAGTGGCATGTGCCTCGAAGAACTCGACGTCTTCGCTCGCATGCTGAAGACCTCGCCGTCGCGCTAACCCGTGGCGATTCCGCGCGCCCGACGCCGGGCCATCACGTTGTCCGTTCTCGGAGTGCTGAGCGCTTACTCGCTGTATCAGGCCGGTGGCGTCGTGAGCGGCGTCGAAGGTCTCGCTGGTGGCGTGTTGAAACCCTTCACCTGGACGGTTAACGAGATCGCCCAACCAATCGGGCACATGTTCGCGGGCATGGTGAACTACTCCGACGTCGTCACCCAGAATCAGCAACTGCGCGCGGCGCTCGGTCAAGCGCGCATGCAGCAAGACGTGAACGCCGCCGCGGCGCAAACGCTGGCGCAATTGGAAGCCCAACTGCACCTGCCCTTTATCGGCACGACCCCAACCGTGGTGGCGCAAGTCGTCAACGTGTCGCCAACGAACTTTGCTGCCACCGTCACGATCTCCAAGGGATCCTCGAGTGGACTACTGGCCGGCATGCCGGTGGTCGCCAATGGGGGACTCGTTGGCACGATTATTTCGACCACGGCCAACGCGTCAACGGTGCGGCTCATCACCGACCCGAACTCCAACATTGGCGTGACCTTTGGTCCGCAACACGTCACGGCCCTCGTGACCGGTCAGGGTGTGAATGACGGCCTGATGGTGTCCAACATCCCGGTAACCAACCCGTTGTCCATCGGTGAGACGTTGGTGTCGAGTGGGCAGGCCGGTGGCGTGGTGCCGCCAGGCATTCCAGTCGCACGCGTAACCTCGCTCTCGGTCAGCCCGGGTTCGTCTACCTACTCGGCTACCGTGGCACCGCTCGCCGACCTCAGCCACATCGCCTACGTCGACGTGCTCTTGTGGGAGCCCGCGGCGTGAGTCGATCAACACTCGCTCTGGGCCTACTGAGCCTGGCGCTGGTTGCGGTGCAGTTGAACGTCTTCAGCGAACTGCGCCTTCTGGGTGTGGTGATCATGGCCGTGTGGTTGTGGGCCTTTTGTGTTGGTTTGGTCAGCTCGCATGGTGCCGCCCTCGTGGCCAGCGGCATCGCGGGGGGATACGTTGACGCCCACGCCGCCACCCCGTTTGGCCTCAACGCGCTGACCTGCGTTGGATTGGCGTACCTCGGATCACGGCTCGCCCGCGAGGGCGTCGGTGACCTTCACGGTGCCGCGATCTGGATGGCACCCCTGCTGGGTGGGTGCGTTGGTCTGTTGACCCCGCTGGTCTTTGCCATTGCTGCCACGTTCGTCTTCGACACCGCGCCTTGGCAGGGTTCGCTGCCGGCCAGCATGGTCGTCAACGCAATTGCCTTCGCGGTCGCGGCCCGACCACTTGCTCGCTTGGTCGAAGTCGCGACGGGGGAGTCGGGGTCGCGTCGATGAAGACAAATCGTACCTGGCGTCACCGTCCCACCGGCTCCTTCTTTACCCGGCTCTGGCGGCCGTGGACGGCGCTGAATCCACTACGTCGCCCTGGCAAGCGCATTAACCAGCCCGATCCCGTTGGTATCCGCAATCTCGTGGCGGGTCCCGACGAAGTGCAGGCCCGACCCGAACTGCGCTGGCGCATTATTGGTGGCTTCTTTTTGCTTCTGCTTGGCGTGTTGTTCATACGCCTCTTCACCCTGCAGGTGCTCGAGCACGCCACCTCGGTGTCGTCCGCTAACGCCAACGCCCTTCGTGTGTCAACGATTCCGGCGAACCGTGGCTATATCTTCGACCGCACCGGTACGCCCATCGTCACCAATGCCGACTTGATCGAGATTCAGCTTTCCCAAGTGGAGGCCCATCTCTATCCCGGCGACATCGGCGCACTGGCCCTCTTGACGCACCAGACCAGTGCCCAGGTGAAAAAAGAGGTCATGAATCCGCAGTACAACCCGTACCAGCCGGCCCCCATTGTGGCGGGAGCGTCGGCGACGATGGTCGACTTCATTCAACAGCACCCGTCCGAGTTCCCCGGTGTCGTCATTACGCCGATCTCGCAGCGGTCGTACCCCTATGGGGGAGGGACAGCGTCACAGCTCTTGGGCTACGTCGGACCCATCACGTCCCAGGAGATTGCGGCGCACCCAGGTGCGGGCTATCAAACCAGTTCCACCATTGGCAAGGCCGGTCTCGAGTCGTACTACGAGCAGTTCCTGCGGGGAAAGAGCGGCACCGACACCTACCAGGTGAACGCGGCCGGCAACATTCTGGGGGTCGTGAAGACGGTAGCGCCGCGTATCGGTGACTCACTCGTGCTCAACATTGACGCGGGCCTCCAGCGCGATCTCGACCAGAACCTGGCCGCTGACATCTTGCGCGTGCGCCACACGCCCGACCCCGTCTCAGGCAAGCTCCCCGCCGCCTTGAGTGGCGCGGCCATGGTGATGGACCCCCGTACCGGTGCGGTCTTGGCGTTGTCGTCGTACCCCTCGTACAACTTGAAGTCATTCGTCAATGGGCTCAGCGAGTCCACGTTCAAGGGTCTGCTCAACGAAGGCGCCTTTACGAACTACCCCCTGCAGGGTCTCTATGTGCCGGGATCCACTTTCAAGATGATCACCGCGACCACCCAGCTGCAGACCGGCGTCCTGTCGGCCGGAACCTACGTAAATGACCCCGGTTCTTTTACCGTCCCCGGCTGTCAGGGCAACGCCGCCGCGCACGGCTGTATCTTCCACGACGACGAGGGCATCGCCGCCGGTCTGGTCAACCTGCCCACGGCACTGACCGTGTCGTCGGACTACTACTTCTACAACTTGGGCTACCTGTTCTGGGCCCACCAGGGTCAGTACGGCAAGACGCCGATTCAAAATGTGGCAACCGAGTATGGACTGGGCCAGTACACCAATATTGACCTGCCTGGCGAAAACATTGGCCGCGTCGACTCACCAACAGTGCGCCTCGCGCTGCACGCGGCGGCCCCCAAGGCCTTCCCGAACGTGAGTTGGTACACCGGTGACAACGTCGAAATGGCCTTCGGTCAGGGATCGACCGTACTCACGCCGATAGAAATGGCTGACGCCTACGCGACGTTCGCCAACGGCGGCACCCGCTTTCAGCCCGAAGTCGCCGCAGCGGTCGAGTCGCCAACGGGTCAGATCGTGGTTCGGTACGGCCCGCACGTGCTGGGGCACATTTCGCTGCCGCCGAGTGTGCGCAACCCCATCCTGCAGGGGCTGATCGGCGTCGTCAATAACCCCAAGGGAACGGCCTACTATCCGTTCCACCAGTACGCCAAGTTCAACTTAAACAGCTTCCTGGTGGCGGGAAAGACTGGTACGGCCTCCAACGCCTACGGCGAGGAGCCCAATTCGTGGTTCATCTCCTTCGCGCCGGCCTACGCGCCGCGCTATTTGGTCATGTGCGTCATCGGCCAGGGTGGCTACGGCGCCGACGCGGCCGCTCCCGTGGTGGCCGAGACCTATAACTACCTAGTTGACCACCCGGTGGGCCCCGTGGTGCTGGCCCCCAAGATCCAGCTGGCGCCGGTACGGGGAAAAACCCACACCGCAGCGCACGGCTGACCAAGAACGCCGACTGAGGCCTCCGAGGGAGTAGCCTTGGAGACGTTGGGCGCTTATCGCGATTCGTCGCGGGCGCAACGAGAACGCAGTGGCGCAGTAGCGAAGGCTTCGCTGGTCGCAACGTAGAGGACGCAACGTGGTACAGATGACCCCAGTAGTCACCACCATCCAAGCCCTCGTCTCACGCACCCAACACACCCATCTCATTTTCCAGACCACCGCCGCAACGCCGCGAGGTCGTCTCGGAAGCACCGCGTGTGCTTCCACCCTGAACGCAAGGAGTAGTCGTGAGCGACGAAATCAACCAGCCAACCCCTTCCAGTGCCGGCCCACGCATTGGTGACACCCGTCCTGCCCCACAAGTAGGCGACACCCGTCCGGCGCCGAGCGCGCCGGCCTCTGAGACACCCAAGCCGCAAGGCCAGGGCAATGCCCAGCGTCGTCGTCGTGGCGGCCGTGGTCGTGGCAATGGTGGTGGCGGTGGCCAGAGCGGCCAGAACCAGCAAGGCGCGCAGAACCAGCAGCGTCGCCAGCCTCGCCCCGAAACCACGCCCGTCGAGGCCTCCGCACCGGTCGGTGACGCCGACGCCCGCGCCAAGCGCGGGGGACGTCGCCGGGGGAGCGAGCGTGGCGCCCGCGCCCAGGGCCGCTACCTCATGTGCGTGCACACCACCAAGGACGCCACCCACATTGCGACCCTCGAGGGCCGCACCCTGGTCGAGTACACGGTCGCCAAGGCCGCCGACGAGACCAACCAGATCGACGGCAACATCTATGTCGGCCGCATCCAGAACGTCCTGCCCGGCATGGAGCTGGCCTTCGTCGACATCGGTATCCCCAAGAACGCCGTGCTCTACCGCGCTGACATCACGCCCGACGATGACGACATCGAAGGCGCACCCAAGAGCGACAAGCGCATTGAGCAGATGATCAAGGCCGGCCAGACGGTCATTGTCCAGGTGACCAAAAACGCCATTGGTGCCAAGGGCGCGCGCTTGACCCAGGAAGTCTCACTGCCTGGTCGTTTTGCCGTGCTGGTGCCAAACTCGGCCACCATCGGTATTTCCAAGCGCCTGCCCGACGGCGAGCGTCGTCGCCTGCGTCGCATCATTGACGAGGTCAAGCCCGAGCGTCACGGCATCATCATCCGCACCGCCGCCGAAGGCGTGTCGGAAGCCGACCTCGCCCGCGACGTGGCCTCGCTGAGCGCCAAGTGGGACGCCATTGAGGCCGAAGTGGCGAAGGCCTCACACCCTCGCCTCGTCTACCGTGACCTCGACTTGGCCGTGCGCGTGTTGCGCGAAGAGCTCAACGACGACTTCCGCGGTGTCTTGATCGACGATGCCGAACTCTTCGACAAGGTCCGCGAGTACGTCATGGCCGTGAACCCCGAGTTGGCCGACCGCATCGAGTTCTACGACCGCTCCAGTGAGGACCTGCCCCTCTTCGAGCGCTACTTCGTGCACGAGCAGCTGCACCGCGCGCTCGACCGCAAGGTCTTCTTGCCCTCGGGTGGTTCGCTGATCATTGAGCGCACCGAAGCCCTGACGGTGGTCGACGTCAACACCGGTAAGAACGTCGGCACCTCGAACCTGGAAGAGACGGTCTTTCGCAACAACCTGGAGGCCGCCGAAGAGGTGGCCCGCCAGCTTCGGTTGCGCGACATTGGCGGCATTATCGTCATCGACTTCATCGACATGGAGGTCAAGGCCAACCGTGAGGCCGTCGCCTCGGCGCTGCGCCAGGCCCTCAGCCGCGACAAGACCCGCACCCAGGTCTTCGACATCTCCGAGCTCGGACTCGTGGAAATGACCCGAAAGCGCGTCAATGAAGGCCTGCTCGAGTCGGTTTCCAAGGTCTGTGCCGTCTGCGACGGTCGAGGATTTGTCCTCGAAACCGGCCTGTAATTGACATCCCCCCTGAAACTCCGAGTAGGATAGAGACCCTATGTATGCAGTCATCCGTGTTGGTACTTCCCAAGAGCGCGTCACCGAGGGCCAGTTGGTCCGTGTCGACAAGCGCGCCGAAGGTGAAGGAGCCGTAATTTCGTTCAAGCCAGTGTTGGTTGTGGACGGCGACAATGTGCTCGCCGGTCCCGCCGTTGCTGGCGCCGTCGTCACTGGCGAGATCGTTGGTGCCGAAACGGGCCCCAAGATTCGCGGTCTGACTTACAAGGCGAAGGCAATCCAGCGTCGTCGTTGGGGTCACCGTCAGCACTACACGACCGTCAAGATCACGACAATCTCAAAGTAAGGAGTTAGGACATGTCAAAGACAAAAGGTGGCGGTTCTACACGTAACGGTCGCGATTCAAATGCCCAGCGCCTCGGTGTAAAGGCGTTCGACAACACGACCGTTCAGATCGGCAGCATCATCGTTCGTCAGCGTGGCACGCAGTTCCACCCTGGCCGCAACGTGGGCATCGGCCGTGACGACACACTGTTCGCGCTGGCTCCTGGCAAGGTCAAGTTCGGCTTCCGTGGTGGACGCCGTTTGGTCGACGTCCTGCTCGACGCCTAGTTCGACGAACTTCTTGTAAAAACCCCCGAGGGCAACCTCGGGGGTTTTTGTTTTGGTGCCGCATCGGCTTTTGGACAAAGCAAAACCCCCTCGGGAAAATCCCGAGGGGGTGTTGAACTGCAGAAGAGCTGAATTAGCCCTTGACGGCCTTCTTGAAGGTCGTACCGATCGAAACCTTTGGAGCCTTCGAAGCGGCAACCTGGATTGCCTCGCCGGTCTGTGGGTTGCGGGCGGTGCGGGCCTTACGGGCTACACGCTCGAATGAGAGGAAGCCTGACAGCACGATCTTCTCGCCCTTGGCAACGTTCGAAACAACAACGTCCTCGAACGCACGCAGAACGTCGCTCACTACTGACTTCGAAAGTTCACTCTCGGAAGCAATTGCATCTACCAACTCGGCCTTGTTCACCGGTCGCTCCTTACTATTCATTGAAACGGACTGGGAGAGTTCCCAATAACCGGAGCCCATCTTTGCCCAGCAATTAGCGAAATCGTGGTATTTCCAAGGGATTTTTTCAAGAAAACTGTGGATTTGTTGCGTTTTCCCTGATTAACGGCATTTTCAGCCCAGACTGGTCGGGATTTTGGGCATTTTTCTGGCAACATTGGTGCCATGAGCACTTTTGACCGCACCCACCTGCACGCCCTGATTGCCCGCGAACGAGCCCACTACGTGGCCGCCAACCCCCGTTCACGGGCCCTGCACGAAAACGCCGATCACCTTTTCGCCCGCGTCCCGATGACCTGGATGAACAAGTGGGCCGGTGGCTTCCCGCTCGGCTTTCAAACGGCCCACGGGGCCACCATCGTGGACCTCGACGGCCACGAGCTGGTCGACTTTGCCCTGGGCGACACCGGCGCGATGGCGGGACACTCCCCAGCACCCCTGGCCGCCGCCATGGCCGCACGTATTGGGCGCGACGGTGGCGTGACCACCATGTTGCCCAACGAGGATGCCGAATGGGTGGCGGCGGAGATGACGCGGCGCTTCGGCATGGCGAAGTGGTCGTTTAGCCTGTCCGCCACCGACGCCAACCGCTGGTTACTGCGCCTGGTGCGTCTGGTGACGAACCGTCCCAAGATTCTCGTCTTCTCCTACTCGTATCACGGCTCGGTGGACGAGACCTTCGTGGTGCTCGACGAGACCGGCCGACCGGCCATCCGCCCCGGCGGCGTGGCCCCGTCGTTCGACCCCACGACGACGACCCGCGTGGTCGAGTTCAACGACCTCGAGGGACTGGCGCGTGAACTGGCCCACGGTGATGTGGCCGCCGTCTTGACCGAGCCGGCCATGACCAACATCGGCATCGTCTTGCCCGAGCCCGGCTTCCTCGAGGGTGTGCGCCAGCTCTGTGACGAGACCGGCACCTTGTTGATTCTCGACGAGACTCACACCTTCTCGGCCGGCCCCGGTGGGGCCACGCGTCGCTACAACCTGCGACCCGACGCCCTCACGATCGGCAAGTCCCTCGGTGGTGGCGTGCCCTGCGGGGCCTACGGTCTGACTCAGGAGCTCGCCGACCGCGTGCTGGCCGCCGTGTCGGCCGGTGCGGACATCGTCGACGTCGGGGGAGTGGGCGGCACTTTGGCGGGCAACGCCATGAGCCTCGCCGCCATGCGCGCCGTGCTGGGCGAGGTGCTGACCGACGACGTCTTTGGTCCGATGGAAGGACTCGCCACAACCTTCGCTGAGGGCATGCGCTCGACGATCGCTCGCCACCAGTTGCCCTGGTCGGTGAGTCAACTGGGGACGCGCTGTGAGTATCGATTCGCCAATCCCGCCCCGCGCAGTGGTGGCGAGTCGGTGCGATCGGCCGACGCCGATCTCGAGGACTACCTCCACCTCTACGGCATTAACCGGGGCGTGTTGATCACCCCCTTCCACAACATGGCCCTGATGTGTCCCGCGACGACCGCGGCCGACGTGGCCAAGCACCAGGCCATGTTTGATGCCGCCGTTGATGAACTGATGGGCGCCTAGTCGGGGTTTCGTAGACTGGGGGCATGTCCTCTTTCGTCGATTCGGCCCAACTCCATGCCAAGGCGGGAGATGGTGGCGCCGGCTGCGTCTCCTTCCGCCGTGAGGCCCACGTGGCCAAGGGTGGACCCGACGGCGGCGACGGCGGCCGCGGCGGCTCGGTCTGGGTCGAGGCGGACCTGAACCAGGCCTCGCTCCTGGGCTTTCGCGACCACCCCTTTCGCCGGGCAACTGACGGCGAAAACGGCACGTCCAAGCGTCAGCACGGCAAGGGTGGCAACGACATCACCGTCTACGTGCCCGTCGGCACGATGATCTTTTCCCAGGCCGGCGAGCTCCTCGTCGACCTGGCCGGTCCGGGGGACCGCTGGTGCGCCGCCGAAGGTGGCATGGGCGGCCAGGGCAATAACCGCTTCCTCTCAAACAACCGTCGCGCCCCCGCCTTCGCCGAACAAGGTGAGTTCGGCGAAGAGCACTGGTACAACTTGGAGCTCAAGCTCCAGGCCGACGTCGCGCTCATCGGCTTTCCCAACGTGGGCAAGTCCACCTTGATTTCGCGTCTGTCCGCCGCCCGCCCCAAGATTGCGAACTATCCCTTTACGACCCTGGTGCCAAACCTCGGTGTCGTGCGCGTCGGTGCCCGCTCCGGTCGCCCCGGCGACGCCACCGAATACGTCATGGCCGACATCCCCGGTTTGATTGAGGGTGCGGCCGAGGGTCGCGGCCTGGGTCACGACTTCTTGCGCCACGTGGAGCGCGCCCGCGTGCTGTGCGTCATGCTCGACCTGTCCGATATCGCCCCCGTGGCGCCCGAGGAACAACTCGAGATCTTGCTACGTGAGCTGGGCGACTACCAGGCCGACCTGCTGGAGCGCCCACGGTGCATCGTGGGGTCCAAGGGCGACGTTGCCCACTACGAAGCGGGCGACTATCCCGTCATTTCGGCACTGACCAACGAGGGTATTGACCAGTTGAGCAACGAGCTGGCCAAGCTCGTGGTGCAGGCACGAAAGGATGAGGCCGAGCGTCTCGAGCACACCATCGTGATCCACCGCCCCGTGCCCGACGAGATTCACGTCGACAAGGTCGGCGAGCGTGCCTGGGAGGTGACCGGCCGACCCGCAACCCGTGCGGTGCGCTTCCAAGACCTCACCAATGATGAGGCACTGGCCGAAATCGTGAAGCGCCTCAAGGGACTCGGCGTCGACCGCATGCTGAACCGAGCGGGAGCCCGTGACGGCGACGTCGTCACCATCGGCACGCTCAGCTTTGAGTGGTGGCGCGACGAAGGTGGCGCCGGACTGGATCGCGGTGAGCACCACCGTGCTACCCGTCGTGAGCGCTTGGTTCGCTCTGGTCGCTTGAACCTCGATGATGAAGATGGCACCGGAGACGATGACTAAGCAAGTCGTTGTCAAGATCGGCTCGTCGTCGGTCACCACGGCCACGGGTGGCGTCGACCACGAGGTGCTGGCCTCGGTTGCGGCAGACGTCGCGGCCGCGATGCACCATGGGTGGCACGTCGTCGTCGTGACGTCGGGCGCCATCACTGCGGGCTGGGCCGAAGTCGGCGCCGGCGCCGCTCGCCCCAAAGACTCCACCGTCTTGCAGGCAGTCTCGGCCGTTGGTCAGCCGCTGCTGATGGACGCGTGGCGAGTGGCTTTTGCCGAGCACGGCCTCGCGGTCGGCCAGGTGCTGCTGGCTCCACTCGACTTCTCACACCGCGGCCAGTACCTGCACGCCCGCCGCACCTTGGACGCGCTGGCGACGCTGGGCGTCGTGGCGATCGTGAACGAAAACGATGCCGTGGCCGACGAAGAAATTCGCTTTGGTGACAACGACCGCATGGCGGCGCTCGTGGCCAATCTGGTCGGGGCCTCGCACATGGTCTTACTCACCGACACGCCCGGACTCTTGACGGCCGACCCTCGTCTCGACCCCAACGCCACGTTGATTGAAGAAGTTTCGGCGATTGACGCCACGTTGATTGCCGCGGCGGGAGCGTCTCAGTCCGGGGTGGGAAGTGGGGGCATGGCCTCCAAGCTGGCCGCCGCGCGCATGGCTACCTGGTCCGGCATCACCGCCGTAATCGCCCCCGCTCGCGAGGCCCGGCCGTTGTTGCGCGCACTCGACGACGAGGTCTCCTTCGGCACGACGTTCGTCCCGCGTGAGCAGCGCCTCTCGGCTCGCAAGGCGTGGATTGCCTTTGCCGTGGCGTCTCGCGGCCGACTGCATCTCAACGAGGGCGCGCTTCGCGCCCTCGAATTGGACGGCCGCAGCCTCTTAAAGGTGGGCGTGACGTCATTCGAGGGATCATTCCTTGATGGCGATGCCGTCGACATCATCGGTCCGGCCGGTGACGCCGTGGCCAAGGGCCTGGTGCGGGTTGGCGCCTTGGAGTGGGAGCAGGGCGACGATGTCGTCGTGCACCGCGACGATCTCGTCCTGTTACGCGCGCACTAACCCCACCGGCGCCGTGTCTGTAATGACTTGACACACCCCACGCCCGTGCGTAGTGTGAAACCGGTTACATACAACACGCAGCATTTCTACCAGGGGGGGAGATATGGCTGGATTTCATCCACGTTGGCCGAGTGCCGACCACGCCACCACTTCGCCGTCTCGCTGTAGCGAGGCACCCTTTTTGAGCGTGGTAGCTCCCACCGTCACCGCAACGCGTTGTGCGCGCGTGATCACTCATTAGGAAAGAAGTTCATGTCACAGTCACCCATCCGCACCTTCCCCGAGGACTTCCTCTGGGGTACCGCAACTGCCTCGTACCAAATTGAAGGTGCCGCCCACGAAGATGGTCGCATCCCCTCTATCTGGGACACCTTCAGCCGCACGCCCGGCAAGGTGCTCAACGGCGACACCGGTGACGTGGCCTGTGACCACTACCACCGCCTCGACAGCGACCTCGACCTGCTCGCCACCTTGGGTGTCAAGGCCTACCGCTTTTCTATTGCCTGGCCCCGCATCATCACCGAAGCCGGTGAGACGAACGCGGCCGGCATCGACTTCTACCAGCGTCTGGTGAAGGGGCTCATTGCCCGCAACATCAAGCCCGTTGCCACCCTCTACCACTGGGACCTGCCCCAGCACCTCGAAGACAATGGCGGCTGGGTTGTGCGTTCAACCGTGGACGCCTTTGAGCACTACGTGCGCGTGATCGTCGAAGCACTGGGTGAGGACGTGTTCCAGTGGATCACCCTGAACGAGCCATGGTGTGCCGCGTGGCTGGGCTACGCCATCGGCGTGCACGCCCCCGGTCTCACCGACATTGGGAAGGCGGCGGCCGCGCACCACCACATGCTGCTTGGTCACGGTCGTGCGGTCAACGTCATCAAGGGCCTCATGCCCAACGCACAGGTCGGCATCACGTTGAACCTGGCGGCCCTGCGTCCCATGAGCGACAACCCCGACGACATGGCGGCCTATCGTCGCTTCGACGGCAATCAGAACCGCATCTTCATGGACCCACTGTTTAAGGGCGAGTACCCCGCCGACATGCTCGAGCACTACGCCGCACGCACGCCCGGCTTTAGCGTGATCCAAGACGGCGACCTCGAGGTCATCTCGGCCGAGTGTGACTTCCTGGGCATCAACTTCTACTCACCGGGCACCATTGGTGGCAAGGGTCGCGAGGACGCGGCACGCGCCATGGGCTACAACATCTTCCCCGGCGAGCCCAACCCCTACGGCGACGACATGGCCGGCATCGGTGCGTCGAACCCTCGCCACAAGGTCACGGCCATGGGCTGGGAAGTCGACGCTCGCGGCCTGACTGAGCTCTTGACGCGCATCTCCACCGAGTGGACGACGTTGCCGATCTACATCACCGAGAACGGCGCGGCAGAACACGACTACGTCAACCAGGAGGGCATCGTCCACGACGCCGACCGCATCGAGTACCTGACGCAGCACCTGTCGGCCTGCCTCGACGCCCTCGACGCCGGCGTGAACCTGGCCGGCTACTTCGTCTGGAGTTTCATGGACAACTACGAATGGGCCCTCGGTTACGGCCGTCGATTCGGCATCACCTGGGTGGACTTCGATACCCAGCGCCGCATCCCCAAGGACTCGTTCCGCTTCTATCAGAACGTGATTCAGACCAACGAGGTCACGTACCTCAACCCCGAGCAGCAGCACTAAGAAAGAGAAGAGCAATGAGCAACACCACCACTGAAGCAAAGCTGGCCTCGCTGAGCCTGGAGCAGAAGGCCAGTCTCTTGACTGGTCTGGCCTGGTTCTCGACGGTCGGTATCCCCGAGGCCGGTATCTCGCAGGTCGAGATGTCCGACGGTCCGCACGGCATCCGTTTGCAGCAGGCCGAGAGTCTCGACCCCACCGGTGCCTTCCCGGCCACCTGCTTCCCACCCGCCGTCGCCCTGGGCTCCACCTGGGACCCCACCTTCGCGGTGCGCGTCGGTGAGGCCCTCGGTGACGAGTGCCGCAAGGAAGGTATCGACCTCCTGCTGGGACCTGGCATCAACATCAAGCGCTCGCCGCTGTGTGGCCGCAACTTTGAGTACTTCTCCGAAGACCCCTACATCAGTGGTCTCTTCGGTGCCGCGTGGGTGACGGGTATTCAGTCCAAGGGCGTCGGTGCCTCACTGAAGCACTTCGCGGTCAACAACCAAGAGACCCTGCGTATGACGACCTCGGCCAACGTGGACGACCGCACGCTGCACGAGATCTACCTGCGCGCCTTCGCTCACGTCATCAAGACGGCCAAGCCCGCCACGGTGATGTGCTCGTACAACCGCATCAACGGCATCTACGCCTCGCAGAACGAGTGGCTCTTGACCACTCTGCTGCGCGACAAGTGGGGCTACGAGGGCCTGGTCGTTTCCGACTGGGGCGCCGTGGTCGATCACGTGGCCAGCGTGGCCTCGGGCCTCGACCTGGAGATGCCACCCTCAATGAACGGTCCACAGTTGATTGTGGACGCCGTGAAGGCCGGCAAGTTGGCCGAGGAGGCCGTCAATCGCTCCGCGCTGCGCGCTATTGCGCTGGCGGCGATGGCCGACAAGATCGAGCCACTCGAGAGCTACGACATTGACGCCCACCACAACCTCGCTCGCGAGGTTGCCGGACGCGCCATCGTGTTGCTGAAGAACGAGGGTGGCCTGTTGCCACTGGACCCTGCGGCCAGTCAGAAGATTGCCGTGGTCGGTGAGTTTGCTCGCACCGCTCGCTACCAGGGTGACGGCTCATCACGTGTGACGCCGAACAAGCTCGACAACGCCCTGGACTCGATCATTGCGGCCGCACCCAACGCGACGGTCTCCTTCGCCCCGGGCTTCACCATTGACCGCAGCGAGGCCGACCTGGTTGCGCTGTCGGCCGAGGCCGTGGCCATCGCCAAGGACGCCGATGTTGTATTGGCCTTCCTTGGTCTGAGCGCCTTGGACGAGTCGGAAGGCTTCGACCGCGAGCACGCCGACATTCAGCCAGAGCAGATTGCCTTGTTGCAGGAGCTGTTGGCCGTCAACAAGAACGTCGTGCTCATCTTGTCCAACGGTGCCATGGTGGTGCTCGATGGCTGGACCGACAACGTCCCCGCCATCTTGGAGACCTGGCTGCTGGGTCAGGCCGGTGGTTCCGCCACGGCCGACGTGCTCTTTGGGCACGTCAACCCTTCGGGCCGTCTCACCGAGACCATTCCGCTGCGCCTCGAAGACACCCCGTCGTTCTTGAACTTCCCGGGTGACTACGACGAGTGCCGCTACGGCGAAGGCATCTTCGTGGGCTATCGCTACTACGACACCATCGACAAGAAGGTGTCGTACCCATTCGGCTTCGGTCTGTCCTACACGACCTTCGCCTACGAGAACGTGGCCGTCAGCGCTGACGCTTCGGGCATCTCGGTCTCGCTGGACGTCCGCAACACGGGCAGCCGCGACGGTCACGAAGTCGTCCAGGTCTACGTCGGTGGCGTCGGATCGCGTATCCCACGGGCGAAGAAGGAACTACGTGCCTTCCAGAGCGTGGCCGTCAAGGCTGGCGCTTCGACGCACGTGACCTTGTTCGTCCCACGTGAGGACTTGGCTTATTTCGACCCCATCTTGAAGGACTGGACGGTCGAGGACTTGACCTACCGCGTCTACGTGGGCGCCTCGGTGGCCGACGTTCGCGCGACGGCCGATGTGGCGATTGCTGGTGACAGCTTCGCGCCGAACTTGTCCATGATGTCAACGATGGGTGAGTGGTTCTCGCACCCCAAGGGTGGACCAGCCATTGGTGCCTTGTTGACCAAGCTGCAGTCGAACTCGGCGCGTGAAATTCCGGCGCCCGACTCCATCGTCTTCAAGATGATGGCTGGCTTTCGCTTCGAGCAGATGATGAGCTTCATGAAGATCGAGATTCCTCAGGAAGACCTCGACGCACTGCTGGTAGAGACCAACAACTAGTCACACCCGCCAAGACCCGCAGTCCCTGGTTCGCCAGTGCGACTGCGGGTTTTGTGCATTTCTGAGACACTACGCTGAGGTGATGATTTCCGTCCACGAACAGGGCCAGTTAGTCGCCGCCGCCGCCCGCGCCATTGCCAACGCTTCCGACGAGGTGCGCCGTGGCGTCTTGCGCCAGGTGGCCCAGTCGTTGCGGGCCCAGCAAGAGGCCATTCTCGACGCCAATCAGGCCGACCTCGACGAGTACGTCGACCAAGGTGCCGGACGTGATCGTCTGACCTTGACGCCCGCCCGCATTGCGGGCATGGCCGTGGCACTCGAAGAGATGGCGGACCAGAGCGATCCGCTCTATGAGGTGACCCACCACGACGTGCGCCCCAACGGCCTGATTGTGGAAAAGGTGCGCGTGCCGCTCGGCGTGATCGGCGTCGTCTACGAAAACCGGCCCAACGTCACCAGCGACGTGGCCGGCCTGTGCGTGCGTTCCGGTAACGCCGCTTTCCTGCGCGGCTCATCGTCCGCCACGGCGTCGAACGCGGCCATCGTGGCGCTGTGGCACGAGGCCCTTGCGGCCCACGGTCTGCCCGAGGCCGTCGTGACGCTGGTTGCCGACACGTCACACGCGGCCGTGGTGACCTTCATGCAGCTCACCGACGTGCTTGATTGTCTCATTCCCCGCGGTGGACCAAGTTTGATTGCGGCAATGCGCGAGCACGCTCGCGTGCCCTACGTGCTCGACGGTGACGGCAACTGCCACATCTTCGTAGATGCGTCAGCGGACCTGGCGATGGCCCTCGCCATTGTCACGAACGCCAAGACGACCCGACCCGGCGTGTGCAACGCGGCCGAAACGGTCTTGGTCCACGAGGCCATCGCCCCGATGTTCTTGCCCGCGCTGGCAGACATGGTGCCCAACGTCGAGTTGCGCGGTGATGCGGCAACCCAGGCCCTGGTGCCGACGGCTCGGCCAGCGAGCGAGGACGACTACGCCCGTGAGTTCCTTGCTCTGATCTTGGCCGCCAAGGTCGTTGGCTCGGTTGATGAAGCCATGGATCACGTGGCGCGCTACGGCACTGGTCACTCCGAGGCCATTGTCACCTCTGACGCGGGGAACGCCGAGCGCTGGCTGCGTGAAGTTGATGCCGCCGCCGTGCTGGTCAACGCGTCAACGAGGTTTATTGACGGGGGCGAGCTCGGCCTCGGTGGGGAAGTGGGCATCTCCACCCAGAAGTTGCACGCGCGCGGACCTATGGGGCTGCGAGAGTTGACCTGTCTGAAGTGGACCGTTCGCGGTGAAGGACAGATTCGATGAGCGCGCTCGATCCACGCGAAGAACTCGCTCAGCGACTGGGTCTCGCCAGTGCTCCCGCACCACGTTTTTCGTCGCCGGCCCAGTTAGCGGCAGCGCTCGAAGCACGTGACTACTTGAGCAGCCCCGACATTGCGTCGGTGACGTACCTGGCGGACCGACTGGCCAAGCCACTCTTGATTGAGGGGCCGGCCGGAACGGGCAAGACGGCATTGGCGAAGGCCGTGGCAGAAGCGACCGGAGCGAAACTCATTCGCCTGCAGTGTTACGAGGGACTGGACGAAGCCAAGGCCCTCTACGAGTGGAACTACCGCAAGCAGTTGTTGCGCATCCAAGCTCGCTCGGGGAGTGACGCCACGTGGGACGCTCTCGAATCCGACATCTTTTCGAACGAGTTTTTGCTCGCTCGACCACTCCTGGAAGCCATTTCATCCACCGAGCCAGTGGTCCTCTTGATCGACGAGATTGACCGCGTTGAACTCGAGACCGAGGCGCTCTTGCTGGAAATTCTCTCGGAGTACCAAGTCTCGATTCCCGAGCTGGGCACCGTAAAGGCCACCCAGATTCCCATGGTCTTTTTGACCTCCAACAACACGCGGGAACTTTCGGAGGCGCTCAAGCGCCGCTGCCTGTACCTCTACCTTGACTACCCCGAGGTCGCGCGTGAGCGAGACATCATCGTGAGCCGCGTGCCGGGCATCACTGAGGTGTTAGCCGAACACGTCGCCCAGGTAGTCGCCTCACTGCGCCAGTTGGATCTGAAGAAGGCGCCGTCCGTCTCGGAGACGCTGGACTGGGCGCGCACCCTCGTGCTCTTGGGCCGAGCGGAATTGGACGATGCCTTCGTCCTCGAGACGCTGCACCTGCTGCTCAAGTATCAAGGTGACCTCGAAAAGGCTCGACGAGAACTGACCCGTTCAGCCGGTGCTTGAGGTTCTCAGCGGCTTCGTCGCCGAGCTGCGAACGGCGGGTCTGCCCGTGTCGATGGGCGAGCACGTCGACGCCGCTCGAGTCCTCGACGCCATTGACCTCGGCGATCGTCAGCAACTACGCGCCGCGCTCTCGGCAACCTTGGTCAAGCGCGCCGAACACCAAGAGACCTTCGAGCGAACCTTTGCGCTGTACTTCGCCGATCGCCGTGCGCCGGCTGAGCCCGATGTCGCGCTGGCGTCAACGACGGGCCCCGCGATCGCCCCCGAGCGCCCTGCGCCCTCGGGATCAGACATTGTTGAGCAACTGCTCGACGCGCTGCGCGATAACAACTCGACTTCGCTGGGGGAGATGGCGGAGTTGGCAGTTGATCGCTACGCCGGTATTGAGGCGGGCCGTCCGGTCGGTGCCGCGTACTACCTGTATCGCACGATGCGTCAACTCCACCTCGACGAAGTGGAGCAACGCCTGGCCGGTTCGACGCCCGATATGTCACCCATCGAGCAGCGTGTCAACGCCGATAAGGCGGCGTCGCAGATTGCGGCCTTTCGCGAGATGCTGGAGATGGAGATCCTTGAGCGCTTGGTGGACGAGCGCGGTCTCGAGGCAATGGTTACCGCGACTCGAAAGTCGCTGCTCGAAGATATTGACGTCATGCAGGCCAACCGAGAGGAATTGGCCCAGCTGGAAAAGGCCTTGGTCCCGCTGGGTCGCAAACTGGCCGCCCGCTTGGCGCACAAGCGCCGTCGCCGTCGTCGCGGCCCAGTGGACATCCGTCGCACCATTCGCGAGTCGCTGTCGACGGGCGGCGTGCCGCTCGACATTCGCTTTCGTCCACCACATCCGGCCAAGCCCGAGATTGTGGTCCTCGCCGACATGTCCGGGTCGGTGGCCTCGTTCGCCCGATTCACACTGCTCCTGGTGCACGCGCTGAGTGGTGAGTTCTCGAAGGTCCGTAGCTTCGTTTTTGTGGATGGGGTCGATGAGGTCACCCACCTCTTTGAGGAGTGCGCCGACCCCACCGAAGCCGCCGACCGCATCGCCGCCGAGGCGAACATGATTGCGGCCGATGGGCACTCGGACTACGGCAGCGTCTTCTCCCACTTCCTCGCTGGCTACGGCTCGTCACTGAGCCCTCGAGCGACGTTGCTGGTGTTGGGCGACGCCCGCAGTAACTATCACCCCGCTCGCCCCGATGCGCTGGAGGCGCTCCGGCGGCGGGTTAAGAAGGTCTATTGGCTCAACCCCGAACCCTCGTCGTACTGGCACAGCGGCGACTCGGTGATCGCCGAATACCGCCCGCACTGTGATGAGATTGTGGAGTGCCGCACCTTGCGGCAACTCGAAGAGTTCGTAATGGGGCTGCCCTAGATGTCTATTGAACCTCCCGCCGGATTTCGCTCAAGTGGCACCGAGCCCACGGGCGCACGCCTCGTCTTCATTCGTCACGGACAGGCCAACTGCAACGTCGAGGGTCGGGTAGGTGGACTCGTGGGGTGCACGGGGCTGACCGACCATGGACGCAGTCAGACGCTCGCGTTGCGCGAGCGCCTCGAGCGCACTCGGGAGTTCGATGATGCCGTGGCGCTTTACTCCTCGGTGCTGCCACGCGCCATCGAGACCCTCGAAATCCTGCGCCCGGGACTACCGCCCCGTGCCCCAGTGCAGGACTGTGGCCTGTGTGAGATGCACCCCGGGGACGCTGACGGCATGGTCTGGGACGAAATGATCGCGACCTTTGGCCCCGTTGACTGGGACGTTGATCCCACCCAACCCCTGTCACCGGGTGGGGAGTCGTGGGCGGGGATGTACGACCGCGTCGTGGCGGCCCTGTGGGCGCTGGCGCGTCGCCACGCCGGTCAGCGCATCGTTATCGCCACGCACGGGGGTGTGATCGAGCAGGCCATGAAGCTGGCCGGTGGTGTGTCGCCCGAGACACGTCTCCAGCTACGGACCGAACACTGTTCGATGACGGAACTTGAATTCGATGGCGACGCCGTGCGTCTGCTTCGTTACAACGACCGCGCGCCACTACCGGCACGCTGAAGGAACTCGGCGACCTGAAAGGCCATGTCGAGACCCTGGCTCGCGTTGAGTCGGGGGTCGCAGATCGAGGTGTAGTTGGTGTCGAGGTCGCTTTCGGAGACGGCGGCACCGCCACCGAGGCACTCGGTGACGTCGTCGCCCGTGAGTTCAACGTGCAGGCCACCGGGCCAGGTGCCCAGGCTCTCGTGCACCGCGAAGTACTGCTTCACTTCGGACAGAATGTCGTCGAAGCGACGCGTCTTTTGACCACCGCTGGCCTTAAAGGTGTTGCCGTGCATGGGGTCACAGGACCACAAGACCGCGGCACCGTCGCCACGAAGTGCCTCGACCAGTGGGGGCAACAGGTCCGCCACCTTCTCGTGGCCCATGCGCGAGATCAGGGTCAGGCGCCCAGGCTCGTTGTCGGGGTTGAGGGTGGCGACGAGTTCACGCAGACCGTCGATGGTCGTCGAAGGGCCGACCTTTAGGCCAATGGGGTTGGCAACGCCACGCAGGAACTCGACGTGCGCGCCATCGATCTGACGGGTGCGGTCACCAATCCAGAGCATGTGCGCCGAGCAGTCGTAGTAGTCACCGGTCAACGAGTCTTGGCGGGTGAGGGCCTGCTCGTAGGGGAGAATAAGCGCCTCGTGCGAGGTGTAGAAGTCCACCGCCTGCAATGCGTGGTCGTCGAGCAGGTCGATGCCGCACGAACGCATAAAGGTCAACGCACGATTGATGTCGTCGGCCAGCAGTTCGTAGCGCTTGCCTTCGGGGGAGTTTGAGACGAACTCCTGGTTCCACGCGTGGACGCGTGACAAGGAGGCAAAGCCACCCGTGGTGAAGGCGCGCAACAAGTTGAGGGTGGCGACACTCTGGTTATAGGCCGCGAGCATGCGGTCGGGATTGGGGCGACGAGCCTCGGGGGTGAACTCTTCGCCGTTAATGATGTGACCACGGAAGGCGTCGAGACGAACGCCGTCACGCTCCTCGAAGCCGTCGGAGCGGGGCTTGGCGAACTGTCCCGCAATGCGACCGACCTTCACGACCGGAACACCGCCGGCGTAGGTCAAGGCGACCGCCATTTGGAGTATGACTTTGAGCTTCTCGCGAATGAAGTCCGCGCCACCCTCGTGAAAACTTTCGGCACAGTCGCCGGCCTGCAGCAAGAAGCCACGACCGGCAGCCACGTCGGCCAACTGGGCCTTGAGTCGGCGAGCCTCACCGGCGAAGACGAGTGGCGGCTTGGTGCGAAGTTCGTCTTCGACGCGTGTCAAGTGCGCCTCGTCGGGCCACACAGGGCTTTGCGCGACGGGAAAGGTGCGCCAGGAATCGGGTTGCCACGAACGATTGGAACTCATATATCAACTTTAGTTGGCTTCGCGAGGTGGCTTTTGAGCCCTAGGCTGGCGGATATGGCACGTCCCCGCACTGGTCTCTTCGGCGGGACGTTTGACCCGCCTCACGTTGGGCACGTTGCTGCCTTGAGGGCCGCGGCCGCGAGTGGGCGCTTTGATCGTATTGAAGTTGTTGTCGCCGGCACCCCCTACACCAAGGTTGACGCACGTGACGTCCGCAGTGCGGACGAGCGCTTGGAGATGGCCCAGTCGGCGTTCGAAGGCCTTGATCTCGTCCACGTCTCCGACCTCGAGGTCCGCCGTGACGGCCCGTCGTACTCCATTGACACCGTGCTGGAGCTGATGAAGGGCTCCCTCAGCGTCGACATCCTGGTGGGGGCGGACGTCGCCGCGTCGATGGGCACGTGGCACCGTTCGGAAGAATTGGCCGATTTGGTCAAAGTGGGCGTCTTTCCGAGACCCGGTACCCCGATGTCATTTCCCGCCGGGTTTGTCTGTTACGAGATCGCGATGACGCCCGTGGACCTTTCCTCAACCGCGGTGCGGTCGCTCGATACCGTCGACGCGGCCGAGGTCGTCCCCGAGGCAGTGCTCCCGTTTCTAGACCCAACTGCGGAGTAAAGTAAGGAGTAATGGCTGTTCGCGCATTCGACAACACAGACCCGCGCCCGACGCTCACCTTGGTCGAGCCGGCGCCCCTGAGTCGTCGTGACGCCCGCGGCCTTCGTCGCCGGTCGGCGACCATCGCTCTACTGGCCCTGGGAACCCCCTTTGTGGTGGCCCTCCTCCTCTTGGCGGTCGGCCACTGAGCGCGTTCGAGACCTGGAGCGGCGAGGGTGCGCCACACTCGTTCTACGTCTCCTCTCTTCTCAACGCCGCGGTCGTCGGGGCTGAAGAAAAGCTGGGCACCGACACGGTCATCTTGGACCTGCGCGACCTGCAAGAGTCTCTTGACGCGTTGTTCGTGACCACGGGTCGCAACGACCGCCAGGTGCGCGCCATTGCCGATGAGGTGGAGCGTCAGATCGAAATTGCCTTAGACGTCAAGCCAATGCGCGTCGAAGGCCTCACCGCGGCCGAGTGGGTGGCCCTCGACTACGGCGACGTGATTATTCACGTGTTCCATGAAGCAGCGCGCGAGTACTACGACCTCGAGCACCTGTGGAGCGCCGCTCCTGCCACACGGCCACAGTTGCAGCACTAACACGGCGGCATCGCTGCCTAGGGTGGGGGAATGGACGCAGGCAACCTCGAGGACATCGGCCCCGCGTGGCACGCGCTGGCCTACGTGGCCTCCTTGCGTGCACGCAACCGGGCCGCGACGACCGTTCTCGCCTACGCCAGCGACATCCGTGACTTCGCCCAGTGGGCGCTCGATCGGGACCTCCACACGCCGGCAGCGGTGACCAAGCGAACGTTGCGCGAGTACCTCGTGATGATGCATGGCCGTGGGGACGCACGATCGTCCATTGCGCGCCGCCGCGCAGCCCTGCGGGCCTACTTTGGTTGGCTGAGCGAACGGGGATTGATTGAGGAGAACCCCGCCGCCCGGCTCTCGGCCCCGAAACCCCACGAGGTACTCCCCACGGTGGTGGCGCGCGAACAACTCGACGTGCTGCTCGACACCGACTGGGGTGACGACCCCTGGGCCCTGCGCGACCGGGCGCTGTGTGAAGTGCTCTACGGCGCGGGGTTGCGCGTGAGCGAACTCTGTGGACTGACCCTCGAGGCCATTGACTGGTCGAACGGCCTGTTGCGGGTCCGGGGCAAAGGCAATAAAGAACGCATAGTGCCCCTGCATCAGGCGGGGCTGAATGCCGTGATCCGGTGGCGCGATGAGGGCCGGCCGGCTGTTCTCGGGTCGCGCGTGCCGAGCAATGTCCTGTTCGTGAATCGACGGAGCGGCCAATTGACGCCTCGCGATGTCCGGCGCATGCTCGACACCCGCGTGGGCCTCGGCCACGTCCACCCCCACGCGCTGCGCCACACGTTCGCCACCCACCTCCTCGAAGGGGGAGCGGATCTGCGAGTGGTGCAGGAACTGTTGGGTCACGAGAGTTTGACCACCACCCAGCTCTACACCCACGTTTCAAAGTCCCGCTTGCAGGCAATTCACCGCCAAACCCACCCTCGGGGGTAGCCCGCCGGGGCGGCTGGGGGTTTTTCCTATAACATGGGAGGGCTCTCTCAGGGTGAGGGAGTAGTACACACCACGTCGTTAGGTACGGTCGCCGCTTGCGGTGCACGGCGTGGTTGAGGAACCGAACAGAAAAGGAAATTGCTCATGGCACTTGTCACGTTGCAGGAACTGCTTGACTCCGGCGTCCACTTTGGACACCAGACCCGTCGTTGGAACCCGAAGATGCGTCGTTTCATCTTGGGTGAGCGCAACGGCATCTACCTCGTCGACCTTCGTAAGACCCTGTCGGGCATCGAGTCGGCCTACACCTACGTCCGCGACCTTTCGGCCAAGGACGGCATCATCTTGTTCGTTTCCACCAAGAAGCAGACGCAGGGTCCCGTCAAGGACTACGCCGACGCCTGCGGTATGCCCTATGTCAACCAGCGTTGGCTCGGTGGCATGCTCACCAACTTCTCCACCGTGGCCGGTCGTGTCAAGCGCATGAAGGAACTGCGCATCATGCAGGCCAACGGCGACTTCGAGGGCATGCCCAAGCGCGAGGCCCTTCGCCACAGCCGTGAGCTCGAGAAGCTCGACCGCAACTTGAGCGGTATCGCCAACCTCGACCGCGTTCCCGACGCCATCTTCGTGGTTGACACGAAGAAGGAGCACATCGCCGTGACCGAGGCCCGCAAGCTGGGTCTGCCCGTTGTGGCCGTTGTTGACACCAACTGCGACCCCGACGTCATCGACTACGTCATCCCCGGCAACGACGACGCCATCCGTTCGGTGGGCCTGCTGTCGCGCCTGATCGCTGACGCCGTGACCGAAGGTCGCTACATCCGCCAGAACCGCCCAAAGACGGCAGTTTCGGCCTAAGTCGCCGTACCCCCCACCGAGTAAGGAGAACCTCCCATGACTATCTCAGCAAAAGACGTAATGGCCCTTCGCCAGGCAACTGGTGTTGGCCTGATGGACGCCAAGAAGGCCCTCGAAGCCAACGACGGCAACCAGGAGGCCGCCACCCAGTGGCTGCGCGTCCAGGGCCTCGCCTCGGCCGCCAAGCGCGCCGACCGTGAAGCTGGTGACGGCGCTGTCGCCGTCGTGCGCAACGGCAACGTGGCCGCGATTGTCGAGCTGCGCTGCGAGACCGACTTTGTCGCCAAGTCCGAGCAGTTCACCGCATTGGTGGACGACATCGCCGCTCGCGTGGCTGCCGAAGGTACCGACGCCGTGGCCTCGTTCCAGGGTGACATCGAGACGATGCTGACGACGCTGAAGGAGAACATCTCCATCGGGCGCGTCTACCGCCTCGAGGCCGGTGAGGGCGAAGTTGTCGACACCTACATTCACCACCAGTCAGGCCGTGGCGTGAACGCCGTTGCCGTGGTGCTCAAGGGTGGCAACGAAGAAGTCGCACACGACATTGCCGTGCACATTGCGTTCGCTAAGCCTTCCTACCTGAACCGCGAAGACGTCCCGGCGAACGAAGTTGACGCCGAGCGCGCCACCGTCACCGAGATCTCGCTCAACGAGGGCAAGCCCGAAGCAGCGCTGCCAAAGATCATTGAGGGCCGCCTGAACGGCTGGTTCAAGGAGCGCGTGCTCAACGAGCAGGCCTACGTCAAGGACGAGAAGCAGTCTGTCGCACAGTTCCTGGGGTCGGCGAGCATCACCGCCTACGCTCAGGTCGTGATCGGTCAATAACCATGCGTCGCGTGGTCTTAAAGCTGTCGGGTGAGGCATTGGCCTCATCCGCCAGCGACCAGACCATTGACGCAAATACGGTGGCTTTCCTCGCCACGGAGATTGCCGAGGCGATGGACCGTGGGGGATTGGAGCTCGCCATCGTGGTGGGCGGCGGCAACATCTGGCGTGGCGCCACGGGCGCCATGGCCGGCATGAACCGCGCCAGCTCGGACCTCATGGGCATGCTGGGTACCGTCATTAACGCCCTGGCACTTCAGGACGCGATTGAGGCCCGTGGTCGTCAGACCCGGGTGCTGTCGGCCATCAACATGGACCAGGTTGCCGAGCCCTACATCCGACGTCGTGCGGTGCGCCACCTCGAAAAGGGCCGCGTCGTTATCTTCGCCGCCGGTATGGGTAACCCGTACTTCACCACCGACACCCCGGCCGCGCAGCGCGCCGCGGAGATCGAAGCCGACATTGTGCTCAAGGGCACTCACGGCGGCGTCGACGGTGTCTACAGCGAAGACCCCCGCAAGAACCCCGCCGCCACCAAGTACGAACAGGTCTCCTTCGATGAAGTCATCGCGAAGGATCTGCGCGTGATGGACATGACGGCCATAACCTTCTGCAAAGACAACCACCTGCCGCTTCGGGTCTTTGACCTGATGCTGCCGGGCAACCTAGGACGCGCACTCGACGGCCACGCCGTGGGTACGCTGGTGAACTAATGGAAAACGAAGAACTCGTCGAACTGGCCATGGAAGATGCGCGCGAGCGCATGCAAAAGGCCATTGACCACCTGAAGGTCGAGTTCGCCAACGTGCGCACCGGCCGCGCCTCGTCGGCACTCGTCGAGAACCTGCTCGTCGACTACTACGGCGCCGAAACGCCGCTGAAGCAGCTCGCGAACTTTTCCGTGCCCGAACCTCGTCTCTTGGTCGTTTCGCCCTTTGACAAGGGTGCCATGAACGCCATCGAAAAGGCCATCACCAACGCCGACCTCGGCCTCAACCCGTCGAACGACGGCGTCGTGATTCGCTTGGCCTTCCCCGCGCTGACTGAGGAGCGCCGCAAGGGCTTCGTCAAGGTCGTGAAGACCAAGGCCGAAGAGGGCAAGATTGCGCTGCGTGGCGTCCGCCGTCACGCTCGCCAGGAACTCGAAACCCTCGAAAAGGAACACGGTCTCTCCAAGGACGAGATCGAGCGCCTCGAAAAGGTGCTGGACAAGATGACGGCCGACGAAGTCGCCGTGGTCGACCAGCTCCTTGCCACGAAGGAACAAGAGCTTCTTGAGGTCTGAGGACGCCTTTGGCGACGACGTGACGGGCGAAGTCCCGGTAGTGAGTCCCAGCGACTCACGCGTGACGATCTCGGGTGCCGAATTGGCGTCGGACATCGTGGACGCACCGAGCGTCGACCCCGAGACGTTGTTGCCACACTGGACCGAAGCCCCGACGGGGCAGGTGCCAATCGTGGTCGCCCGTGAAGCTGCCGAAGGCGATGACCCCTGGGCCGCCATTCCCGCACCGGCCTGGCGCGAGGGGGAGGCCGACTGGGTCGCCCACGAAGAGCAGTTCGATGCCTCGATGCTCTCGACCGACGCTAAGCCCGAAACCAGCTGGAACATTGCCACGCCTGACGTCGAGGCTGAGGCAATTCTCGATGAAACACCACGCCCCGAACCGCAGCGTGAGTTCCGCACCCGTCGGGCCCGCAGCGCCGACCCACTTGCGGGCCGCGCCGCTCGCAAGAGTGCACGATCGGTCTCCACTGCCACATTGACGGGACTCATCCTGGGTGCCATCACGCTGGTGCTGTTCGAACTTGGTCGTTTGCCCGTGCTGGCCACGGTGACGGTGGTGTTGACGTTGGCGGCGGCCGAAGCATTCGCCGCTTATCGCTCGGTGGGGGCACACCCCGCCACCATCTTGGGTCTCGTCGGCGTTGTGCTCCTGACGCTCACCACCTACCAAGTTGGTACCGCCGCGATTGGCGGCGTGACGGTCTTGATGGTCGTTTTCGGCTTCGTGTGGTACAGCTCGGCGGAGAAACAGATTGACGTCATGGACGGCCTCGGCGCCACCCTCTTCGTGTACGTCTGGGTCGGCATCCTCGGGTCCTTTGCGGCGCTGATGATTGCGCCAAAGACTTTCGCACACGGCCACGGCCTGACTATTTTGCTGGGCACGATTCTCCTGACGGTCGGTAACGACACGGGAGCACTTTTTATTGGTCGCGCCACCGGAAAGCGCCCCCTGAGCCCTGGTCTGTCACCGAATAAGACGGTGGAAGGTGTGGTGGGTGGTGGTCTCGTTTCACTGCTCACCGGCGCCCTCATTCTTCCGTTGATGAGCCCGTGGTCATTCCTGCACGGCATTATCGCGGCCGTTGCCGTGGCCATCGTGGTCCCAATGGGCGATCTGTTTGAGTCCATGGTGAAGCGCACGCTCGGCGTGAAGGACATTGGCCACCTCTTGCCCGGGCACGGTGGGGTGCTGGACCGCGTCGACGGCCTACTGTTCGCCCTGCCGACGGTGTACTACCTCGCTCTTCTTATCAAGCTGGGCTAGTCGTGTCGTCCCCTCGTCGTGTGGCGATCATGGGGGTTACCGGGTCCATCGGCACCCAGGCCCTCGACGTTCTCCGTGCCGAGACCGACCAGTTTGAACTGGTCGCCATTTCGGCGAGCACGAGCATCGCGTCCCTTATCGCCATTGCCCGCGAGTTCCACGTGCCGACGGTGTGTGTGGCCTCTGATGATGACGTGGCCGAAGTGCTCGCCGCGCTGCCGGGCGTCAATGTCTTGAGTGGGGAAGCGGGGCTTCGAGAAGCCTGTGTTCTCGCCGACATTGTTATCAACGCAGTCGTTGGTTTCGCCGGTCTTCCCGTGACGTTGGCAACGCTCGGTGCGGGCAAAACGCTGGCCTTGGCGAACAAGGAGTCGCTCATTGCCGGTGGCCCCTTGGTTGGCGAGGCCCTCCAGCGAGGCGGCGGCACGATCTTGCCCGTTGACTCCGAACATTGCGCAATTCACCAGTGCCTGCGTGGCGCTCACGAAGACCACCGCGAGGTGCGTCGCCTCTGGCTCACCGCCTCGGGTGGCCCCTTTCGGACCTGTAGCAACGCCGAGCTCGACGCGGTCACTCGTGAAGAGGCGCTCAATCACCCCACCTGGTCCATGGGCCCCAAGATCACGGTGGACTCATCGACGTTGATGAACAAGGGGCTCGAAGTCATTGAGGCCGCGGCCCTCTTCGCGATTGACGTCGACCGGATCGGCGTGGTGGTGCATCCCCAGTCCATCGTGCACTCAATGGTGGAGTACGTGGACGGTTCCGTGGTGGCGCAACTCTCACAGCCCGACATGCGCCTGCCCATCGCCTACTGCCTCGGCTGGCCCGACCGCTTGGCGCACGGCTGGGGACAGATGGACTTCGCTGAGACGTTCTCGCTGGACTTCTCGCCACCGGATCGTGAGAAGTTTCCCGCGCTCGACCTCGCCTATGCGGCGGCGCGTCGTGGTGGCGCCGCACCGGCCTGGCTGTCAGCGGCCAACGAAGTCGCCGTGGCCGCATTCTTAGACGGTCGCATTAGCTGGCGCGCCATCACCTCGGTGGTCGAGTGCACCATGGCGAGCTACGTCGACGTGTCATTGGACTCGCTCGAGCAGTTGCTCGCCGAAGACGCGGCTGCTCGTCGCATCGCCGCCGATACGCTTCCACTGTGACCTCTTCGAGCCAGACTCGTTCCACCATCGGCTTTCTCGTCGGCGCCGCCTTGCTGATTGGTGGTGTGGGATCGCTGTGGGGATGGGCACTGCCCTTGGTGGTGCTCGCCATTTTGCTGATGGTGATGGCCCACGAGTTCGGCCACTACATCGTCGCCAAGCGTTCGGGCATGCTGGTAACCGACTTTTTCGTGGGCTTCGGCCCCGTGTTATGGGCCACGACCCGCGGTGAGACACGTTACGGCATCCGGGCCTTGCCACTCGGTGGCTTTGTCAAGGTGCCGGGCATGACGTGGATCGATGAGATTGATCCAGCACTGGAGTCGCGCACGTATCGCAGCGCATCCTATCCCCGCAAGGTCCTTTTTGCTTCGGCCGGATCCCTGGTGCACCTGCTGCTCGCGCTCGTGCTGGCGTGGGCGTCACTCGTGTTCTTTGGCACCACACAGGCCTCGTCGATTGGCATCGCGGGGTTTGACACCTGGGCCGGCCATCCAACGAACGCGGCGCAACAGGCTGGCCTGCACCCCGGTGACGTTTTTGTTTCCATCAACGGCGTGCCGGCGAACGCCATGAGCGTCGTTATCGACGAGGTGCGCGCACACGCCAACGAATCAATCACCGTCGTGGTTCGCCGTCACGGCCACGACCTGACCGTGCACGCCACACCCCAGGACGGGCGCAACCTTCGAGTCGGCGGTGAGCCGCTCGCCACCGGAAAGATGCCACAGGGATTTCTCGGTATTGCCCTGACGAATGAAGTCGTCAAGAGTTCGCCGCTGGCGGCGGTCCCCAGCGCGGCCTCGCTCGTCTGGTCGACGGCCGTCGACGGCGTGCGGTCCCTGGCGCACGTCGTCTCGCCCGGTGAAGTGTCGAGCATCGTGCACCAGATCACCTCACCGCACTTTGCGAACTCGCCCCAGACGCAGTTGAGTCGGCCGGTCTCGATTGTTGGGGTGGTGCGCATCGCCGACCAGGCCGCCCAGAGCAATCGCGACGCGCTGTTGCTGATTTTGATGAACCTCAACGTCTTCGTGGGCATCTTGAACATGTTGCCCATGTTGCCCCTGGACGGGGGATACGTGGCGGTGGCGACGTATGAACGACTGCGCCGTCGTGGCGGCACCATCTATCGGGCCAATCTGGCGAAATTGACCCCCTTCGTCTATTTCTTTTTGCTGGTGCTCGGCCTGCTCTTTCTGGCGACGTTGTACCTCGACGTCGTTGACCCCATCACTAATCCCTTTAAGTAAGCGCACGAGAAACTGAGCGGGCGGGCAGAATGGAAGCATGGATGTCACCGCTACGCCGCTTAGTCCCCGTCGAAAGACTCGTCAGATCTCCGTGGGGTCAGTAAAGGTTGGTGGCGATGCCCCCATCTCGATTCAGTCGATGACCACGACCAAAACGGCCGACGTCGACGGCACCCTGCAGCAGATTTACGCCCTGGCCGCCGCTGGCGCCGACATCGTGCGCTGCACCTGCAACGACCAGGCCGCGGCCGAAGGTCTCGCGCAGATTGTCCCGCGTTCGCCGGTGCCAATTGTCGCCGACATTCACTTCCACGTTGAGATGGCCCTGGCGGCCCTCGAGGCGGGAGTACACGGACTACGCCTCAACCCCGGCAACTTGCGCAAGCCTGAAGAGATCAAGTTGGTGGCTCGTGAGGCCAAGGATCGTGGCGTGCCCATCCGCATCGGTGTGAACGCCGGCTCGCTGCACCCCGACATTTACGAGCGCTTTGGTGGCGCCACCCCCGAGGCCTTGGTCGAGTCAGCCCGTTTGGAGTTGGCCTACTTCGAAGAAGTCGGATTCGACGACGTCAAGATTTCGGTGAAGGCCTCCTCGGTGGCGACCATGATCGCCGCCTACCGACTGGCCTCAGAAACCTTCGACCACCCGTTGCACCTTGGTGTGACCGAAGCGGGACCGCTTCCTGGTGGTCTGCTCAAGGGCACCGCGGGTATCGCGACGCTGCTGGCTGAAGGGATTGGTGACACGTTGCGCTACTCCTTGACGGCCGACCCCGTTGAAGAAGCTCGCGCTGGTCGCACGTTGCTCGAAGTGCTGGGTCTGCGTGAGCGCAAGGGACTCGACCTCATCGCCTGCCCGAGCTGTGGCCGTGCCGAAGTCGACGTCATCGCCGTCGCCACCGCCGCCCAGGCCGCACTCACGGAGTTGAACTTGCCCATTCAGGTTGCCGTCATGGGGTGCGTTGTCAACGGCCCTGGTGAGGCCCGTCACGCTGACCTCGGCATTGCGGCCGGTAAGAAGCGTGGCCACTTGTTTATCCAGGGCCAGATCATCCGCGTCGTGCCCGAAGACGAGATGGTGGAAGCCCTCGTCGAAGAAGCCAAGAAGATTGTTGAGCAGGGCGTTGAGGCCCGCCTCGCGGCCCGCGACTCCTCGGCCGAGGCCGAAGCGGCCGCCGACCGCGCCGCGCTATTGGACGACAAGGGTGCCGACGCCAATAATGCGACCGCCGTCATTGAGCGCATTCGCCGTCGCAGTGAATGACGCTTTACTAGGCTGAAGCGACCGTTCTAAAGGAGCATTGTGGCGACCCCAGGTGTGCTGACCCCCCAGGCAGAAGATTTTCCCAAGTGGTACCAGGACGTGGTGGCCAAGGCCGAAATGGCCGACAACGGCCCCGTCCGCGGCACGATGGTGATCCGTCCCTACGGCTACGCCATCTGGGAGCGCATGGTCGCCGAAGTCGACCGTCGCATTAAGCGCGCCGGTGCCCAGAACGCCTACTTCCCACTCTTTATTCCCCAGAGTTACCTCGCCAAAGAGGCCGAGCACGTGGAGGGCTTCAGTCCTGAGTTGGCGGTGGTCACTGTCGCCGGTGGCGAAGAGCTCGCCGAACCCATTGTCGTGCGCCCCACGTCGGAGACAGTGATTGGCGAGTACATGGCCAAGTGGGTACAGAGTCACCGCGACTTGCCGTTGCTGTTGAACCAGTGGGCCAACGTGGTGCGATGGGAGATGCGTCCGCGCCTATTCCTGCGCTCGTCGGAGTTCCTCTGGCAGGAGGGGCACACGGCCCACGCCAGCGCCGCTGACGCCTCGGCTTACGCACTCAAGATTCACACCGAGGTCTACAACGACTTTCTGCTCAACGTCTTGGCGATCCCCACGTGGTTGGGCATCAAGCCACCGAGTGAACGCTTCGCTGGCGCGACCAACACCATGACCTGTGAAGGCATGATGAAGGACGGCAAGGCCCTGCAGATGGCGACCAGTCACGAACTGGGCCAAAACTTCGCCAAGGCCTTCGACATCGTCTTCCAGAGTGAAGCTGGTCAGTCGGAGCACTGCTTCACCACGTCGTGGGGTGCCTCCACGCGCATGGTCGGTGGGCTCATCATGGCCCACGGCGACGACAGCGGGTTGGTCGTGCCACCGCTGATTGCCCCGATTCAGGTCGTTGTCTTGCCCGTTCGCGACAACGACGAGACGGTGGACGCCGCCGTCGCGCAGCTCAACGAGGCCTTGACCAACGCCGACGTTCGCGTCACCGTCGACAAGGGACGCGGCTCGTTCGGTCGCCGGGTCACGGACTGGGAGATTAAGGGCGTGCCTCTTCGTCTCGAAGTCGGTCCACGCGACCTGGCCGAAGGCAACGTGACGTTTGTTCGCCGTGACACTAACGAGAAGATCCCGGTGGTCGTGGCGGACGCCGCCGCGACCGCGACGTCGCTGCTCGCCGCAATCCAGCACGACTTGCTGCTTGCCGCCACCGCCCGCCGTGACGCGAAGACCGTCGCCGTTGACACCATCGACGAGGCCATTGCCGTGGCCCAAGATGGCTTTGCTCGCTTGCCCTGGTCGCTCGTCACCCCCGAGGTAGAAAAGCGCCTCAAGGGCGAGGCCATCACGGTGCGTTGCCTCCAGCGCGCCGACGGGTCCATTCCCGCTGATGAGGCCGAAGAAGGCCTCACCTGCATTGTGGCGCGTTCCTACTAAGCGACATTTGTCCTCATCACGGGGGTGAAGCGGCCCGTCGGGCGTTGATGACGGCGGGCGAGACTGCTACAATGGAACCCGACAGTCCGCATGTGGACGTTTGGACTCGTTTAAGCGCGGGCCTTTGGCCCGCGCTTTCTCATTTCCACGCGTGCGGCGCAGAAGAAAGGAGTGGAACCATGGACCTCGAGACACCAGTGCGTTCACTCCTATCATCACTCGACCTCGAGCTCTACGACCTGGAAATGGCTTCGGGAACCCTGAACGTCATTGTTACCAAGGCCGGTGGGGTCGACCTGGAGTCATTAACCAAGGCCAATCGGGTCATTGGCGAGTGGCTGGACCTCAATGATCCCATCCCCGGCCACTTCACGCTGGACGTCTCCAGCCCCGGTTTGGAGCGCAAACTCCGCACGGCGCACCACTTCCGCTCGGCGTTGGGTACCCAAGTGACCCTGCGCGAAGTGCGCGATGGCGAGGCGACCCGCCGACTCGAAGGCATTATTACGGCCGTCACCGACACCTCTATCACCCTCGAGGAGGCCGAACTCGGCACCCTCGACATCGCCATTGACAAGATCGAGCGGGCCCGTACCGTCTTTGTCTGGGGTGGCGAGGCGAAGCCCTCACCCTCGCGTGGCAAGGCTCCCGCCAAGAAATCACCCGCATCGACTCCGAAAAAGAAAGGTTAAGCATCATGGCTAACTTTGAATTCCTGGAAGCACTGGGCCAGATCGCCCGCGACCAAAACATTGACGAAGGCGAGTTGCTCGTTGCCTTGGCCAACGCCTTGCTGGCCGCCTACAAGCGTCGCCCCGACTCGGCCGAGGACGCCGAAGTCGAGATCAACCCCGAGACCGGTGAGATCAAGGTCTGGGGCCTCGAACTGGACATGGACGGCAACGTCACTCGCGAGTGGGACGCCACCCCTGACGACTTCGGTCGCATCGCCGCGCAGACCGCGAAGCAGGTGCTGATGCAGCTGATTCGCGACATCCAGCGTCGTCAGATGTACGAAGAGTTCGCCAACCGTGAAGGTGACATCGTCTCGGGTACCGTGCAGCAGAACGACAACCGCTACACGTTGCTCGACCTCGGTCGCGTCGAAGCACTCCTGCCCCAGGGTGAGCAGATTGCCTTCGAGCGCTACGAGCACGGCGCTCGCGTCAAGGTCTACATCGTCGAAGTGCGCAAGACCAACAAGGGCCCACAGATTGTCGTGAGCCGCACCCACCCCGCGCTCGTCGCCAAGCTCTTCGAGATCGAAGTGCCCGAAATCGCCAGCGGTATCGTCGAAATCAAGGCGCTGGCCCGCGAACCCGGACACCGTTCCAAGATTGCCGTGGCCTCCAACGACCAGATGGTCGACCCTGTTGGCGCCTGCGTCGGCACCCGTGGTTCACGCGTTCGCAACATCACCAACGAGCTCAAGTCGGAGCGCATCGACGTCGTGCCCTACAGCGCCGACCCCGTTGAGTTCATCCAGGCCGCTCTGGCCCCGGCTCGCGTGCGTGAAGTTCGTCTGAACGAAGAAGAGGGCATCGCCACGGTCATCGTGCACGATCAGCAGCTCTCGCTGGCCATCGGCAAGGAGGGTCAGAACGCCCGCCTCGCTGCCCGCTTGACGGGATGGCGTATCGACATCCGCTCGGAGAACGAGGGCGAGGACGAAGTAATCGAGGAAGTCTGGACCGACGGTGACGTGGTCATTGACGAGACGGCCGTTGTGGTGAGCGACGAAAACGGAGACGTGGTCGCCGTGGCCGACGTCATCGTGAGCGACGACGCTGCTGGTAACCACGAAGAAGTTGCGGTCGTGGAAGAGTTCGCGGAGGGCGACGCATAAGCCCGGTCCGCACGTGCGCGGTATGTCGACAGCGTCGTAGCGACGCGTTGATGACCCGCGCCGGTCGCGCACCGTCGGGGGTCTGGTACCTCGGGCGGGGGAGCGGTCGCGGTCTGTGGTGGTGTTCACAGGGGGAGTGTGTCGCACGGTTACACGTGGGAGTCGCGCAAAAAGCCCTGCGAGTGCCCTTCGGCGCAGCAGAAGTCGCGGACTGGAAACAGTTCGCGCAAGGTCTCAAAATGGCAGTTGTTGTGGAAGAATAAGGAACTGTGCTCGCCATCGTGAGCACTGAGGTTAGGGAACGTTTTGGCGCAGAAGAAGATCCGGGTACACGAGCTCTCGAAAGAGCTCGGGCTGACCAGCAAAGAGTTGCTGGGCGTAGCTGAACAGTTGAAGATCGGCGCATCAAGCTCTTCATCATCAATTGAAGACGCGCAGGCCGACCGTATCCGCCGCAAGGTCGATGAACTCGGCATGCGTCGCGAAGTGCAACCCGAAGAGCCCGCGAAGGCGAAGGCCACGAAGAAGGCCGCCGCATCGAAGTCGGCGCCCGCTGAGGCACCGGCGGCGGAAGCCCCAGTGGCCGAACCAGCCCCCGCTCCTGCGCCAGCGCCCGTCGTTGAAGCGACGCCCGCGCCGGTTGCTCCGACGGCCCCCGCCCCCGAGGCGACGACGGAGCCCAAGACGGTTCGTACGCGCACTGCCGCAACGGCGCCGAAGCCCGCACCAGTGGCTCGCCCCGCCGCCGGCGAAGCACCCACCACCATTCGTCCGACCCAGCGCCCGACGGGTGACGCCCCCGAAGGCGGCGCACCACGTCCCGCGCAGCCAATGAGCGCAACGGGTCGCCCGATTCCACCACCCCCACGTCCGATGAGCCCATCGGGTCGCCCGATTCCACCACCCCCCGGCCAGCGTCGCCCCGGTGCCCCAGGTGCACCCGGTGCGCCACGCCCCGGCGGACCCGGTGCCCGTCCCGGCGGCCCTGGCGGCCCACGCCCGGGAGGACCTGGCGGTCCACGTCCCGGCGGACCCGGTGCCCCACGCCCTGGTGGCGCGAGCTACCCCGCCCGTCCGGGTGCCCCTGGCGGCGCCCCCGGTGGCGCACCTGGCGGCCCTGGGCGCGGTGCACCCCCACGCGGTGGTGGCGGTCCTCGCGGTTCGCAGCGCAAGAAGACGTCTCGTCGTCGTCGCAACGTTGAAGAGCTCGAGCCAACCCAGATGACGACGTGGCAGCCCTCGTCGGCGCCCGTCCCGCAGGGAGAAATCATCATCGAGCGCGGCTCGACGGCCAAGGACTTGGGCCCCAAGCTCAACCGCAGCGCCGCTGACATCATGCGCTTCTTGTTCCTGCAGGGTGAGATCATCACTGCGGTGCAGGCACTGACCGAGGACATGATCGAGCTCTACGCGGCCGAAGTGGGCGCGACCGTGCGCATTGTCGACCCGGGTGAACAGCAAGAAGCTGCGTTGCTCGCTCGCTTCTTCGACGAAGACGACCTCGACGAGGACATCGAGTCGGTGTCACGTCCCCCCGTCGTCACCGTCATGGGTCACGTCGACCACGGTAAGACGATGCTGCTCGACAAAATTCGTAAGACCAACGTGGTGGCCGGTGAAGCCGGTGGCATCACCCAGCACATCGGTGCGTACCAGGTCAACTGGAACGGTAAGGCCATCGCCTTCCTCGACACCCCGGGTCACGAAGCCTTCACGGCCATGCGTGCGCGTGGTGCCAAGGTCACCGACATTGTCATCCTGGTGGTCGCGGCAGACGACGGTGTGATGCCCCAGACGATTGAGGCGATTAACCACGCCAAGTCGGCTGACGTGCCCATCATCGTGGCCGTGAACAAGATCGACAAGGCCAACGCCAACCCCGATCGTGTTCTCCAGCAGATTGCCGAACACGGCCTCGTCCCCGAGAAGTGGGGTGGCGACACCATCGTCGTCGAGGTCTCCGCGTTACAAGGCCTCGGTATTGACGAGCTGCTCGAGCAGGTGTTGCTGGTGTCGGAGCTCGAAGAACTGACCGCTCGTCCCTCAGGACGCGCGAGCGGTACCGTGCTCGAAGCGAACCTCGAAGTGGGTCGCGGACCCGTTGCCACCGTCATGGTGCAGCAGGGCATGCTGCGCGTTGGTGACCCCGTGGTGGCCGGTGCGGCCTTCGGTAAGGTCAAGGCCCTCATCAACGACCAGGGCAAGCAGATCAAGGAAGCCGGTCCCTCGACACCCGTCCAGGTGCTCGGTTTCTCGGAGCCCCCGTTCGCCGGTGACGAAGTCCGCGTGGCTTCCGACTTGACCAACGCGCGCAACCTCGCCGACGCTCGTGCCCAGCGCGTGCGCATGGTGGGTCACCAGCCCATCGCTGCGGCGTCGGGTGCGCGACTCGAAGACCTGTTCGAGCAGATTCAGCGTGGTGAAACTGCCACCTTGAACGTGGTGCTCAAGGCCGACGTGCAGGGTTCGCTCGAAGCCTGCACCGAATCACTGCGCAAGCTCGAGCGTGAAGACGTCAAGCTCGTCATCGTCCACCGCGGCGTGGGCGGCATCACTGAGAACGACGTGCAGCTGGCCAAGGCCGCTACGGCGACCATCATCGGCTTCAACGTCCGTCCGGACAAGCGCAGCCGCGAAATGGCTGAGACCGAAGGCGTGGAAATCCGCACCTACGAAATCATTTACAAGTTGATCGAGGAAATTGAAGCGGCCATGCTTGGTCTCTTGAAGCCGGTCTTCGAAGAAGTGGTGACGGGTGAAGCCGAAGTACGCGAAGTCATTCGCGTGCCCAAGGTTGGCGCAATCGCCGGTTGCTACGTGCGTGAAGGTGTCATTACTCGAGGCTCGAAGGTTCGCTTCCTGCGCGAGGGCACCATCATCTGGAAGGGTTCGATTCAGTCGCTGCGTCGCTTCAAGGACGACGCACGCGAGGTGGCGCAGGGCTTCGAGTGTGGTATCGGTTTGTCCGACTTCCAGGACTTGAAGGAAGGCGACATCATCGAAACCTTCGACGAGCGCGAAATCCCACGCACGGCGTAGGCCATGGCCAGAGACGGACGCCCTCCCTACCCGCGCTCGGCGCGGCTCAATCAGATTCTGCGTGAAGTCATCTCGGAGGAGTTGATGCGCATGGCCGACATCGATGAGCGCCTGGGCATGATTACGGTCACGGGTGTCGAGACGTCACCGGACGTCCGCTACGCCATGGTCTACTTAGACTCACTGTCTGATGAAGCCAAGGACGTACTCGAGGAGCGTCGCGCCCAGATTCAGGGATCGGTGAACGCACAGACGCGGATGAAGCGGACGCCCAAGCTGACTTTCATGGCCGACCCCGCGATCGTCGCTGGTGCGGGCGTCGAAGAGGCGCTGCGGCGTCTCGCGCACGATGACGACGCCTAACGGTCTTATTCTCATCGACAAGCCCCAGGGCTTGACGAGTCATGACGTGGTGGCCCGACTCCGTCGAATCTTGAAGGAGCGCCGGATCGGTCACGCCGGCACCTTGGACCCCTTGGCGACGGGTCTCCTCGTCATCGCGGTTGGTCCCGCCACCCGCCTGCTGCGCTTCGCCCAGGGGCAGGACAAGGTCTACACCGGCACCGTGAAACTCGGTGTGGCGACCGACTCACTGGACGCCGACGGCGCGGTCGTTGCCACCGCACCGGTGGGGGAAATCACGCCCGAGCAGGCGCAGGCGGCAGCTGCCACCCTAACCGGACCAATCTTGCAGGTGCCACCGATGGTGTCGGCCCTGAAAGTCGGCGGCAAGCGACTCCACGAGATGGCCCGTGAGGGTATCGAGATTGAACGCGCGCCTCGCGCCATCACCATTCACTCGTTCACGCTGACCCCCACCGAAGAATCCGACGTTTGGGAGTTTCGCGTGGCCTGCTCGGTCGGCACCTACATCCGCGTGCTCCTGGCCGACTGGGCTGAGCGCGTGGGCACGCTGGGTCACCTCACCGCGCTGCGCCGGGTCTCGAGTGGTGATCACACCGCTGATGGAGCGCAGTCACTCGACGAGCTGCTGGCCCCCGAGGGCCCGGCGGTCATCATTCGCGAGCCCGTGGCCTTTGTCGAACACCTGACCACCATCGCCGCCGACGCGGACGATCTTCAGCGTCTGCGTCGTGGACAACTGCTGCAGTTCCAGGCCGTCGATACGACGGAGGAAGTGGCCATCGTGGACGACGAAGGGCACTTGGCCGGTATTGTCCATCGACGGGGGGAGGGCTGGCAGCCTGATCTCGTCTTGCCGGAGTGGACCGCATGAAGATTCTCTACGACGACCAACCTCGCGCTCAGGGCCCGACGACCGTCGCCCTTGGCGTCTTTGATGGCGTCCACCGGGGCCACCTGGCGTTGATTGAGCGGCTGGTGGCGTTCGCGAACGAACACGACGCCACACCAACGGTTATTACCTTTGACCCGCACCCCGCCTCGGTGCTGTCGCCGCTACATGCGCCATCGACCATCTCCACCTTGGACCAGCGACTGGAATGGTTCGCCGCCCTCGGTGTTGCGCAGGTGCGCCTGATCACCTTCACCGAGGACGTCGCGAACGAGACGGCGAGCGAGTTTGTGCACCGCGTGCTGCTCGATGAGCTGGGCGCTGTCGCGGTGCTGGCCGGCGACGACACCCACTTTGGTCGCGGTCGCGCCGGTGGCATTGAAGCGTTGCGAGCCGCCAGCGATCGCTTTGTCCTGGAACAAGTCACCAGCTTTGGCGACGAACACCGCTTCAGCTCCTCGCTGGTGCGCTCAGCACTCGCCGAAGGCGACTGTGAAGCCGCCGCCGAGATCCTGGGCCGACCCTTCGTGCTGCGCGGCACGGTCGTTCACGGCGACCACCGTGGACGTGAAATTGGCTTTCCCACGGCCAACATGCTGACGGCTGACGCCCAGGCGCTGCCGGCACTCGGCATCTACGCCGGTGCGGCCTTCGTGGCGGGGGAGTGGCGCTGTGCTGCGGTGTCGGTGGGGAAGCGCCCCCATTTTTACGACGATGGCGCCTTGCTCGTCGAGGTGCACCTTCCTGGATTCAGCGGCGACCTCTACGGCACCAGCGTCGATACGGCCTTTTTGCACCGTCTCCGCGGGGAGGCGGCCTTCGCCTCGCTGGAAGAACTTCTCGAGCAAATTGCCCGCGATGTCGCGGCGTCACAGGAGATTTTCTCGAACTTTACGCCACACGCCCCTTTTCTGCTAAGGTAGAACTTCGGTCAGCGACGCTGATCGTGTGAGTCGTCACGTTGACGACTTGCAACGGGACACCCGACTCATAAGGCAAAAACGTTATGGCTGAGAAGCAGCAGATCATCAAGGAATATCAGGCTCACGACACGGACACCGGCTCGCCCGAAGTCCAGATTGCGATCTTGACGGACCGGATCTCGCACCTCACCGAGCACCTCAAGACGCACAAGGGTGACCACCACACCCGTCGCGGCTTGATGAAGCTCATCGGCCAGCGTCGCCGTCTGCTCGACTACGTGCAGCGCGGCAACGTGGAGCGCTACCGCGAGTTGATCGGTCGTCTCGGCATTCGTCGCTAGCCGAGTTACGTCGACGCCGTCGACGTAATCAACACATCCGAGGCCTCGGAGGCCAGTGGAGGACCATCGCACCAGGCGATTGTTGTTCACTGGAACCCGGGCGGAGTGTTGCTACCGCTACAAGGAGCCATAACCATGACTGACGCAATTCGCGTAAGCAGTCCCATCACGGGCACAGAGAAGACCCTTTCATTCGAAGCCGGTCGTCTCGCCCAACTCGCCGACGGAGCCGTCGTTGCCCAAATCGGTGACACTGTTCTGCTGGCAACCGTTGCCGCCGCACGTTCCGTACGTGACGGTATCGACTTTTTCCCACTGACCGTTGACATCGAAGAGCGCGCGTACGCCGCGGGCAAGATTCCCGGTTCGTTCTTCCGTCGTGAAGGCAAGATTTCGGACCAGGCAATTCTGATTTGCCGTCTGATTGACCGCCCACTGCGCCCGTCCTTCCCCGAGGGCTTCCGCAACGAAGTCCAGGTTGTTGGCACGGTCTTCAGTGCCGACCAGGAAAACCCACACGACATCTTGGCCATCAACGCTGCGTCAGCCGCATTGATGATTTCGGGCATTCCCTTCGACGGCCCAATCGGTGCCGTTCGTTTGGCCTACACCACTGACGGCGAATGGGCACCACACCCCACCTTCGCCGAGGGTGACGCATCCGTCTTTGAGCTCGTGGTTGCCGGTCGCGCATTGACCGACTCCGTCGAGTCCGACATCGCCATCATGATGGTCGAAGCCGGCGGTACCGAGGGTTCATTCGAGAAGTACGCCGACGGCGCACCCAAGGTGACCGAAGAAGTGCTGGCCGCCGGTCTCGAGGCCTCCAAGCTCTGGATCCGCGAAGCCATCAACCTGCAGCGCGACCTGGTCAAGGCCTACGTCGCTGAGCACGGCCCCATCAAGACCATCGAGTACAAGACGTTCGTCGACTACGAAGATGACGTCTACGAGCGTGTCAATGCCATTGGCTACGACCGTCTCGTGGCTGCCAACGCGCACCAGACCAAGACGGTCCGTGCCGAGGCACTGTCCGAGGCCCAGGCCGCGATTGTCGCCGAGCTCCCCGAGTTCGCTGACCGCGTCGGCGAAGTCAAGGCAGCCGTAAAGGCGCTGACCAAGAAGATTGTGCGCGAGCGCATCGTTACCGAGGGCATCCGCATCGACGGTCGTGGCGCAGCGGACATCCGCTCGCTCGAGGCCGCCGTTGACCTGTTCCCAATGACGCACGGTTCAGCCTTCTTCCAGCGTGGCGAGACCCAGGTGGTCAACGTGACGACCCTCGGCATGCCCCGCATGAAGCAGATGATCGACACGATTACCCCTGACGAGAGCCGTCGCTACATGCACCACTACAACTTCCCTCCCTACTCCGTGGGTGAGACCGGTCGTGTTGGTGCACCGAAGCGTCGCGAAGTCGGACACGGCATGTTGGCCGAGCGTGCGCTCGTTCCCGTGCTGCCCTCTGAGGCTGACTTCCCGTACACGCTGCGCGTCGTCTCTGACGTCTTGCAGTCGAACGGCTCCACCTCAATGGCCTCGGTCTGTGGTTCGACCTTGTCGTTGATGGCCGCCGGTGTGCCAATCAAGGCTCCCGTTGCCGGTATCGCCATGGGCTTGATCTACGAGAACGGTGTCTACTCGACCCTGACGGACATCCTCGGTGCCGAAGACGCCTTCGGTGACATGGACTTCAAGGTTGCCGGTACCGCAGACGCCGTGACGGCGCTCCAGCTCGACACGAAGATCGACGGCCTGCCCGCCGACGTGTTGGCCAAGGCACTGTTGCAGGCCAAGCAGGCCCGTTTGACCATCCTCGACGTCATCACGGACGCCATCGCTGAGCCTCGTGCCGAAGTGGCGGCCGTTGCGCCGAAGCTGGTGTCGATCGAAATCCCCATCGACAAGATCGGTGAGGTCATTGGACCAAAGGGTAAGGTCATCAACACCTTGCAGCAGGAGACTGGTGCGGAGATCACGGTCGACGACGACGGTGTTGTCGGTACCGTGACTATTGGTGCCGTCGACGGCCGTGCCGTCGAAGAGGCCAAGCGTCGCATCGCACTGATCCTCGACCCACCCACCGCTGAGGTTGGCGCGGTTTACCAGGGTCGCATCGTGAACATTGCCAAGTTCGGCGCCTTCGTGAGCATCCTGCCGGGCCGTGACGGTCTGTTGCACATTTCAAAGATGTCGCCACTGAACGGTGGCAAGCGCATCGGTGAAGTGTCTGACGTCGTGGAGTTGGGCCAGGCCATTGAGGTCAAGGTTGACGACATCGACCCACAGGGCAAGGTGTCGCTGTCACTCGCGGGCGAGTACGCCTCGGTCGAGAGCGACGACAGCGACGAGCGTCCCGCTCGCGCTGAGCGCCCCGCCCGTGAGTCACGCGAGCCTCGCGAGACCCGTGAGCCACGCGCTGCTGCTGCCTCAAGCTTCGAAGCTTCCTTCGAGGCCGAGTTGGCCAGCGAAATCGGTGACCTCGGTCCATCGAACCCAGGCTTCTCCGATGGTGACGGTGGTCGTCGTGACCGTCGTCCACGTCGCCGCTAAGTAACTTGAACGGCCCCGCACCTTCCCCGAGAGGGGAAGGTGCGGGGTTTTTGTTTTCGCTACCCCTATAATTGGGGTACAACTCTGAAAGGATCCCCCATGTCCAACAACGTCTCCACGAGCAACGTCGTGCACGCTGAAACACCAGACCCTCGTCGCTGGTTCGCCCTGTTCGTAATTGCGATCGCCCAGCTGATGGTGATCCTTGACTCATCCATCATCAATATTGCCCTGCCGCACGCGGCAGTGACGCTGCACATTTCGCCAAAGAATGTGCAGTGGGCCGTTACTGCCTACACCTTGACCTTCGGTGGCTTCTTGCTCTTGGGTGGACGTATTGGTGACTACCTCGGACGCAAGAAGGTCTTCTTGTGGGGACTGCTCGGCTTCGCCGCTGCCTCACTCCTTGGAGGCTTCGCCTCCAACCAGCAGATGCTCTTCGGCGCCCGTGCGCTGCAGGGCTGCTTCGGCGCCTTGCTCGCTCCCGCGGCTCTTTCGCTCATCTCGGTCATCTTTACCGATTCCAAGGAGCGCGCCAAGGCCTTCGGTGTCTTTGGTGCCTTGAGCGGCGTCGGTGCCGCCATTGGGTTGATTGCTGGTGGTCTGTTGACGCAGTACGTGTCGTGGCGCTGGTGCATGTTCGTGAACACGCCAATGGCGATGCTGGCCTTCGTGCTCGCCCTGGGCAGCGTCAAGGAGTCCAAGATTGAGGGACGGGCGCACTACGACGTTCCTGGTGCCATTACGGCTACTCTCGGCATGATTTCCGTGGTCTACGGCGTCAGCCGCGCTGGCAACTTGAACAACTGGGGCTCCACCCAGGCCTGGCCGTTCATCGTGGTGGGCTTCGCGTTGCTGGGCCTCTTCTTCCTCATTGAAGCTCGCACGTCGCAGCCACTGGTACCGGTGCGCCTCATTCGCGACCGGGTCCGTGGCGGTGCCTTCTTGGCGCAGATCCTCGTGGCCATGGCCATCTTTGGCATGTTCTTGTGGATGACGTTCTACTTCCAGGACATTCACGGCTACTCGGCGGTGACCTCGGGTCTGTTGTTCTTGCCTTTCTCCATTGGCGTCATAATCTCGGCCGGTGCCACCAGTGCCTTGTTGCCCAAGGTTGGCCCACGCCCCCTGGCCACGATCGGCATGCTCGCCGCCGGTGGCGGATTGTGGTTCTTGTCGTACCTAACCCCCACGAGCACCTACGCCGGGAACGTGTTGCCCGCACTCATTGTCACGTCACTGGGCCTCGGCTTCGCCTTCGTCTCCATTGCCCCAACGGCCTTGTTCAACGTGGCTCCTGAGGACTCGGGCGCCGCGTCGGCCGTGCTGAACACGGCGCAGCAGATTGGTGGCTCCTTCGGCACCTCCATTCAGAACACCATCGTGGTCTCGACCGCAACGGCATTCGTCGTCAAGGTGGCTTCCACCGTTCCCGCTTCCAAGGTGGGGGGATTGGTGCTGGCCGCCAAGGATACCCACGGCTACAACATGGCCTACCGCTTTGCCGCTGTCGTCATGGTGGTTGCCGCGGGCCTGTTCTTCGCGTTGGTCAATATCGACCGTGACCACTTGGGTCAGCACGACGAGTCACCGGTGGCGATGCACTAAGTCAGTGGTTCTTGTCGCCGGGGCGAACGTCGATCCACCCGAGCTCCGCCGCTAACTCCGGCATTTTCTGCGAGAGCGTGAAGAGGAGCAGTCCGACGTCGCCCATCACCTCGGGGGAGAAGGTCTGTCCTTGTAACGGGGCAACGGTCGCTTGGGCGGCGAGGTAGATGAGCATCAGGGCGTAGACGGCACTCGCCGCGCGGTCACCGGCTTCCTCGGGAAACCCAATGCGGTCCAAACTGTATTTTTTCTGAGTGAGGTCCTGGCCGTCATTCGTGTTACTGATCTGTTGTGGGTCAGTACCGGAGAGGCTCAGCCAAAGGGCAAAGCGGATCTGGTTTTGAGCCATTTCCAGAGGCTTGATGTCCCCGCCAGCGCCTTGAGACAGCTGCGTAACGATGTCCGCCTGCATCTGGGTGAGCGCGGCGAGGAAGAGTGCCTCGATGGTGGGGAAGCAGCGAAAGATGACCCGGGGATCAATGCCCGCTTCGCTCGCAATGCGCCTCGCCGTAATCTCCTGGTAGGGGACAGTCTTGGTGAGTTCAATTACCAACTGCACCAACTCCTTGCGGCGAACGTCAGTTGGGATTTGCTTGCTTCGCGGTGACGCCATGGACTTTCACAGTAGTTCGTCGTGGAAATTTTGGGATTGTCTCCCTAATTGTCATCTTAGATGACACTTTTCTGTTAGCGTTCACGTCTAGGTGCGCCCGCCTCGTGTCCCTTGCACGTGGCGGCTGCATATATTCGATCGCATTTCAAGAAAAGGTCAACATTCTCATGACGCCAGCAGTTCGCAGACAGTGGAGCCAAATAGCTCGCGGCGTGACCGTGCGATTGGTGGTGGTTTTCGCTGTTGTTCTGGGTGGTGGCTCGACGGTGTGGAGTGCCGGGGCGGGCGCGAGCACCTCGTTGGCTCCCCATGGCGCCACGCTTTCGAACGGGTTGGCACTGAGCGTCACGGGGCCGAGCGAGGCAACTGCGGGTCGAACGATTGAGGTTGGCTACCAAATAACGAACGATGGACCGCAAGAGGCGATCTCCTCCGTCAAGGGGGTCGCGGTGTCGTTAGGGAATATGTTTGCTCCAGGGGCATCGACATCATGGTCTTCGACGTCACCGGGGTGGACCTGTTCTGGGCCTGCCATTGCAGCGCCAACCTGCGTGTTGCAGCAGACAACGCTGGCCGTCGGCGCTACGGCGCCGCCGCTGATTGTTACGTACAACTTGGCGAAGGGCGCCCTCGTCACGCCACACAGTAAGACCCAACAGATTCCTCTGACCTGGAGCGTGTCAATCGCCGAAGGGCAAGCGGGGGGAGTGGCGACGTCGTTTCAAAATGAGGGCATGTCAGTAGTTGCTCGGGTGCCTGGTGACCTGCAAGACGAACTAAGCGCTGCCTCCTCATCTCTGGTGTCGCCAGGCAAGTCTGTAGCGTTTCACATGCAACACCTCACAACCCAGGGCTTTGGGCTGGGCATGACTGACACGGTCACGCTGCCCAGCGGTACCAGCATGCAACCAGTGCGTGAAAATGGCTGGGTCTGCCCAGCGGGCTCGAAGCAGGTCACCTGCACCTTCAGCGGGACCGTAGCGCCGGGTGCCAGCTCGTCGTACGACATCGTCGTGAACACTGCCTCGTCAGCCACGAACGGCGTGAAGCTCATCAAAGTCACTTCATCAGGTGAGAACGGCCTGTTAACGGCAGCCACGGCGCAACCACTCTTCCTCATTTCAATTGGCGGACCCCGCCTGCAGATTCAGCGATTCCTGAGCGCAACTTCACCCGGACCCATTACCAATGGTGCCCAGGTGCCAATGTCGATTGGCGCGCCGTCGCCGATGACTTTCGGGATCGAAAATGTTGGCGACCTGGGCATTCCGGCCGGCGCCACCTTGACCCTCGTGGCCGCGGTGAATCCGACGGTGCAAAACTTTCTCAAGAGCCTTCCCAGTCAAGCGAGTGACTTCTCGATGCTGTTGCCGCCAGCAGTTCGTGGCGGCCCCGTGTGCGCGATTAACAAGAGCGTTGGCACAGTCACGTGTGTGCTGAAGATCACCAAGGAGATCGGTACTGGTCAGTCGCTCCCTCGACTGAGCTTCTCGGCACTCGTGAGCAAGTTGCCCTCGGCCGAGCAACTGCTCGCCATCCCGCTCGCGGTGCGAGAGATCATTCAGCAGGGCAACCTGTTCACTTTGACGGCCTCGCTCTCGGGGGTGGAAAATTCCGTGGCACCCGTCACGCTCGACGTCAAGAGCCTCCTGCAGCTTCCGGCACTGCCCAACGTTCAACCAAATCTCGTTGCTCCACCACTTCCACTCGGTGGCGGGCCCCAAGTAGTGAGTTTGACCCTGACGAACTTTGGCGCAGCGACCTCCGGTGGGGCAGTGGCCACGTTCGTGGCCCCCGCCGGCATCACACCATCGGCCGTTACCGGTTCTGTCTGTGGCGTGCTGGGACAAGTTATCCGTTGCCAGTTACCTGACCTCGCTGCGGGAACCGCTGACGCGCCATCGACGAGTGCGCCTATCGAGTTCCGCTTGGCCAACCTGTCCGTGACGACGGATCAGCACCTCACGGTGTCGCTGTCACTGGGCGGTGGCCCTCCACTGCCAGGCCCTCCGGTGCCAATCTCGGTAAACCCCGATCCGGTAGTGACGCTGGCCGCACCGAGCGCCGTTGTCTTGTCGGTGTTGCCGACACCTGGGCAGATGCAGGTGGTGTACAACCCTTCGCCCAACGCACCAGCGGGACAGGAGTACCTCGCGACCGCCTGTCTTGACGCTGCGATGACAACGGGTTGTGTGCAGCAGAACGTAACCAGTACGAACTTGCTCCTTGGGCTCGCCGCTGGAACGAAGTACTTCGTCACGGTGACCGCCGAAGCACACCTCAATTACTCGCAAGCGGTTTCGGTGCAGGTAAGTGCCACCACGGCCAGTGCGACTTCCGCACTGACGGGACCACAGGGCCACAGCGTGTCGCGGCCCTCGACTCCAGCGTCCGTCGCACCGACGAGTGCCAGTGCACACCCGATGTCCTCCGCCCAGCCACCCGCCACGGGGGCGACCTTTTCGCAGGTCTGCAGCGATGTGCAGTCGGCACTCAATGCGCACACAACGTCGCTAAACGAAAATCTGGGTGGCGCCATTGCGGTGAGCTTGAGCGGCTTGAGTCTCTCGGGCGCCTGTTCTGGTTCACCCGTCATTTCATTTTCGAGTGGTTCGGTGAACCTCTACGGTTCATACACCGCAACAATTGGCGGGGGATCGGTCAGTGCGTCTGGCTTCACAATCAACGCAGCGTCCGTGACGACCCCATCGTCATGGCCGGGTGGGTCACAAACGCTCAGTTCAACGTCGCCGGTTACGATGCCCTTCCAGTCGTCCGGAACTGGAAGTGGGTCCTCCTCGTCCGTGTCCTTCCAAGGTTCCTTCTCGACAGCCGGCCTCTTTGGGTTACCGCTCCCGAGCGGGTGGACGGCGCAGACATCTTTCACCTTCTCGTACGCCAACTCTGCTGCCAGCATTGCGCTGTCGTCGACAGCGGGCCCGAGCGGCTCGGGACTATCAATCACCGGCTCAGCGACCACGTCGGGTACCTTCAGCGTGTCCGTCAGCGGCGCGCTGGGGCTTGATGGGGTGACAATTTCGAACGTGAACGCCTCGTGGTCCTCGGGGTCACCCTTTGCCTTCGCGGGCACCATTGCTCTCGGCGGATCCACCCTCAACGTTGCAGCCTCCTATTCGAACAGCACCTCGTGGAGCTTTTCGGCGAATGGCTCCACGGTGCTCTTCGGCGCAACGGTGCAAGCATCCGGCACGATTGCCGATGCCGCTGGTGTCGTTACCGGTTCGTTCACCATGAGCCTGAACTCGTTGGCCGTGACGTCGGGCATGACGGTGAATGCACTCACTATGACGTGGGCCCCAGGTCAGGGCATCACCGGCACCGGCTCACTGTCGTTGGGAGACACCACCCTCAACCTTTCGGGAAGTTATTCTGACGCCAAAAACTGGACTTTTGCCGCCAACGGAACGGTGACACTCTTTGGTGTTACCGCAGCGGCCACCGGCAGCGTTGTCGACAGCGCTGGCACCACGTCTGGTTCCTACACCATGAATCTGGGTGACTTTGATATTGCCTCGGGCTTGTCCGTCACCGGTCTCACCATGAACTGGGCGACGGGGCAGGGCCTCACCGGATCTGGGGCGATTGTGGTGAGCGGAATGAACATCAACATCGCCGTGTCCTACACAGACTCCTCGAATTGGACCCTCACGGCAAATACGACGGGGTCAGGGACATTGACCATTCTCCCCGGCGTGTCGCTGACTGGTTCGCAGTTCAGCGGTACGGTCTCCAAGTCATCTGGAGTGTTGGCGTGGGCCATGTCCGAGTCCCTCGCCTCAGTGACCCTGTTGACTGACCTGGCCACGCTTCAGAATCCCGTGTTCACGGTGTCGAACACCTGCCCCGCGAATGTGCCGGCATCATCGTGTCCGAATGGGAATAGGACCTATTTGAGCGCAACGGGAACCCTGCAGCTGGCGTTCGGGAATGGACTTGGCACGCAAAACATTGCCTACTACGGGGTCTACGGCGTGCAAACGGGCGGATTTGATCTCAATGCCAGTCTGTCCTCAATCACCATTGTGAGCGGACTTCTTGCAATTGACTCACCCTCCGTTGACCTCTCCTACAACATGGGCAAGTCGGTGTCCACCGGAACAGTCGGGGGCATCGGGACGGGAGTGATTAATGGCTACACGCTCTCCATCACGGGCGGCGTGTCACTGCGCATGCCGGGTTTCAGTCAGTCAGTTCCTGTCACAATGCTGTTCACACGCTCAAATGGTGTGAACAACTTTACGGTCAGCGCTGATTTAAGTTCCCTGGGCACGCTGGGCGGCACCGGGGCAAAGCTCTCCGACTTGGCCTACTCTTCGGTGGCGAAGTCCATGACGCTGGCGGGCCTCAGCGTTTCGGTGCCAGCCAACTCGCTGGTCTTTGGCGGAACGTTTGTTCCGCCCGCTTGGCTCTCGACGTACCTGGGGTCGTCGCTCGGCTCGGTGTCGTTGTATGCCGTGTACACCTCGCCGACGTCATACAGCGTGAGTGGAACCTTTTCCACCAACTTCCCAATTCCCACTGGCACATCGAGTTTCCAGGTCTCCATCACGTCCTTCTCCGTCTCACTTTCGATGTCGGCGGCGGGCTATACCCAGACTGTCTCGGCGGCTGGAACTCTGGCAATTAGTGGGAGCGCGGGAAACGCTACGGTCAACGTCGTAGTGGGTCTGTCGTATCAGGACGCCACATCGACCCTGACTGGGTCATTGACCGCCAGTGGCACCCCAGGGAATTACCTGTGGAGTAACGCTTTCGGCCTGCCGGGTGCCAACATCGTGAGCTTTGCCATTTCGTTTGGTGTTGAGTTCGCCTCGAGTCCGATTCCGCTGCCGTCACTTGGTCTGGCCGCCACCATCGTCCTATCTGGATCGCTGATGAACACCCTCGGCATTACGTCTGGTGCAACGATTTTGGCGGTCGTGAACATGTCGGTGACGAACCCCTGCATGGATATTCAGATCGGCGCCCCCGATGGACAGGCGGCCATCAGTATCGCCGGTGGTTTGTTCACCGCAACGAATGCCGATGTCGTCCTGGCGCCCGATGGCTGCACGGTGGGCACCTACGTGGTGCCCGCTGGATTCTCACTCGATTTCCAGGGGAAGTTCCTCGGCGTTGCGATTGGCGAGCAGGCTCGGTTAACGATTAACGGCAGCGGGTTCAACCTCAATTCAGTGACGTCGATTGGTTCCTTCAATATCGCTGGGGCGGTCAACTTCTCCGGTGCCACGGTGACCATCGACATCAAGCCCGGTTCCCAAGCAGTGGGTTTTGCGGGCTCGGTGGCAATCCTTGGTGTCAACGTCATGATGAGTGGCTCGGTAACGGCGGGACCCAGCACGCAGGCCATGTCGCTGAGCGCCAGCGTCGGGAACTTCAACCTCTACGGATTTGGTTTGCAGAACGTCGCCTTCGCGGCGGCGTTCTCACAGACCAACGGAACTGTTAGCTTCTCGCTCGGCGCGAGCGCACAGATGGTGGTGCTCGGTAACGTCGTCTCACTGCCCTCCATCAACTTTGCGTACTCCAATGGCGCCGTAACGTCGCTGCTGTCTGACGTTTTGACTTCATTGAACCTCAACGGCGTTATGACCGTGAACGGTTCACTGCATCTCACTGCGCTCAGTTCATCGAGCGCATTTACCCTGAGTTCGTCCGGGACCATCAGCCTCTTCGGCTTTACGCTCAACATAACCCCGTGTGCGAATGGTGCGCCCGGCATGACTATCTCCACGACTGGGTTCAATTTGTGCGCGGCGACGCTCACCATGCCCATGTTCTCGGCCACCTTGTCGGGGGCGTACTACTGGTCACAGCCCCCGTCCACCACATTGATCCCTAATGCCAGTGGGCAGTATGTACCGGCCAGCGCAAACGACTTCTTCTTGTCGGTGTCCAACGTCAGTATTGGCATCTGTGGCTTTGGCGCCCAGGGCTCGGTCTCGCTCGGGGACGTGGGCGGCACCTTCTACGCCACCATGAAGGCGGCATTGTCCTTGTCGAATACCTCGTCAGACGCGCCTATATCGCTCAGTGGATCGTTCACGAGTCAGGGCAACTTCACCGAAACCGGTCAGGGAAACTTGATGCTGGCCGGCATTGGATTCCAGATGGCCGTCACTGCCTCGGTCAACGGGTCGAACGTCGGGATTACGGGAACCACAACCCTCGGTCTTGGCGGCACGTCGTACACGTTGACGGGATCGTTCCAGTCGGTGGCTGGTGGCGTAAAGGTGAATTTGGCCCTTTCGTCAAACTTGACGATGGCGGGATACAACCTGGGTCAGGGAACATTGGCCCTTGCGGTGCAGCCCGGGTCGGAGTCAATCAGTATCGCTGACAACATGTCCCTTGGCGGAATCTTTACCGGCTCTCTCAATGGGTACATTGGCGCCGTTAACGCCCGACCAGTCTTTAACTTCAACATCGCGGTGGGCGTGAATATTCCCGGGGTCCCCGTGTCGGGAATGCTCGGTCTGACTAATTGCACGGATTCGTCGTGCACCAGTACCACCAACTCACTTACCGCTACCTTGGCCGGTTCGTTCAAGGACGTATCGGGCGTTTCCTACAACTTTGGTGCGGTTCGGGTGAACTCGGACTGGTCGTTCAACGTGACGTCCTCGGGGTCTACCAATTCCTGTACGGGGTGGACCAGTCTGGGCTTCTCACGCATGCAGGGCTGCGTTTCGGGCTCGTACAACGTGACCTTGTCATCCAGCTCGCCGTACTTGAGCTTTACCGCTGGCTTCGGTGCGGGGATTAGCGGCCAGGTCTGGGTAATCAGTTTTTCGTGCAGCGGTCACTGGTACGACCCATCGTCATGGCGCTGCAGCGACACCTCGCACTGGGGCAGCACGCACAACCTCGCCTCGGTCGGGGCATCAATTGACTCACAGGGAAACGTACGTGCGGGCTTCCGCGGCGCCACGTTCCAATTCAAAGTATGAGAATCGGGAATCCATCAATGACAACACTTCGTTCGGACAGTAAGTGGAGCACCGTCGTGGTGCGAAGTGCGATTGTGCTCGCGGGCACATTCATGGGGATCGGCGCGAGTGCTGCGGTGGCGTGCGCCGCAACCCATACGGCGCCGCTCCAGCCAACGGTGGGGCGAGTGGCGCCCCACGGCGTCATGCCATCGTGCGGCACCAACTGTGCGGGAAGGAATTTTGCGAACGCGGATCTTTCCGGCTTGAACCTCAATGGCGTCAATTTCTCGAACGCCAATTTGTCGGGAGCCAATTTGTCGGGGTCGACGCTGATTGGTGCCACATTGACTGGCGCAAATCTGACCAACGCCACCCTGACAAATGCGCAAGCCAGCGCAATCATCGGCACCCCACAACTTTCTGGGGACTACTTCGTGCAGGCGGGGTTCATTATCGGGCCCAACATGGTCTATTCCGGCGTCTCCTTGGCTGGAATGAATTTGAGCAACTTTGGGAGCGCCCACGGACGTGCCGGGGTGAACTTGACGGGGGCCAGTTTCATCAATGTAAACGCGAGTGGCACCAATTTCAGCGGACCAGCCAATGCCGGCGTAAACCTCTCGGGCGTGAGTTGGCAGAACTGCAATTTGTCTTCCGCCAATTTCGCCGAAGCCTGGATGGTGAACGAAACGTTTGACGCCCAGACGACAACGACGGGCACGAGCTTTCGGAACGCCTCAATGATGAATTCGACATTTTCCGGCACCAATCTCTCGGGTGCGGACCTCTCGGGAGTCGGGATGTCGGGCGTCGCGCTTAGCGGCGTCACCATGTCCAATGACACCTTTTCACCGACGTCGCAGTTGGCGGGCGCAACGCTGACCAACGTTCAAAGCGGCCTTGACGCGGGGGCCCCACAGCTCCCCAGCGCGTGGGTCATTGCGCAGGGCTACCTGGTTGGTCCAAGTGCCAACCTCGCCGGTGCCAATCTGTCTGGCGCCTACTTGACGTCGGCCAACATGGAGGGTGACAACCTCAGTGGTGCAAACCTCTCGAACACCACATTGACGGGCGCCGATTTGATTGGCGCAACCTTGAATGGTGCGAACCTCGCCAACGCCAACCTCTCCAACGCCAAACTGGGCTTTGCCACCATCACCAATGCCCAGATGTCGACGACGACGCTGCAGGGTGCCACAACACTGAACCTCCAAGGGGTCCCGGCATCGATACCGCAAGGATTTGTCTTGCTGGGGGGATCCATGTTGGGTCGGGGCCTCAATGTGTCGGGCATGACACTCAGGTCTACTGCGGGTCTCCGAGGTGTTGACCTAACGGGAGCGAATCTCTCGCACGCAGTTTTCACTGGTGATGACCTGACTGGTACGAACTTTACGAACACAGATTTGAGCTACGCCACCATCACCCAAAGTGCTATTTCAGCAAACTTCTCGGGAGCCAATCTCTACCACCTTGCCGCGTGGGGCGACACTGCGTCGAATGGCATTACGTTGCCCGCGGCGTGGCAGTTCACTGGCGGTGACCTCATTGGGTATGGCGCGAACCTTGCGGGGGTGGACCTCTCGGGACTGAACCTGACGAACGCACGTCTCGAGTCGTCGGTTCTCACGGGAGCCAACATTTCGGGCACCAACTTGACCGGGGTTTCACTGAATAACGCAGTGTCGGGATCACTCGTTTCGTCACCCACTACCGTGCTCCCGAGTGGAGCGAAGGTAATTGGCGGCTATCTCGTTGCACCCAATGTCAACTTGAAATATGCGTCGTTCGCACCGGCAAAAACGTCGCTGGTCTCAGCGTCACCGGGGCAAACGTCCAACGTCACCGCATCGTCAACCACGCTGGTGGTAACTGCCGCGACCGGGTTCCCCCAGACGGGCAGCTATCAAGTGCGCGTCGACAACGAAATCATGACCGTCTCCGCGGGTGCCGGTTCCACGGCGTGGACGGTTGTTCGTGGTGCGAACGGCACGAGTGCCAGCCCACACGTGCTGGGCGCAGTAGTAGCGCTCGTCACGGGTGTCGACATGCGAAACCTGAACTTATCGGGCGCGTCTCTCGTGGGAGCAGATCTGTCCTACGTGGACTTAAGCGGTGTCAACTTGAGCAATGCTGACCTGAGCGGCGCCAACCTCTCCTTCGCAACTGTGAGTGGGTCCACGAACCTGACCGGCACAACGCTGTCCGGTGCCGATTGCCAAGGTGTGCGCTTCGATGGCGCGAATCTTGGGGGAGCGGTGCTGGGAAGTGCGAACTTCACGACTGCCAGCTTTGCTGGGACCGCGCTCGGCACCTTGAATCTTTCGACGTCGACGTTGACCGGCGTGAGTTCTGGCGGCACATCGGGTTCTCCGCAGCTTCCGACCGGATGGCGACTGCTGTCAGGATTCTTGGTTGGCTCATCAGCAAACTTTTCGGGAACTAATTTCACTGGCGCCGATTTCTCTAATATGACCGGTCTTTCCGGCATCAACTTCACCAACGCAAATTTGAGCAATGTGAATTTCACGAACTCGTCGCTCACTGGCTTTGTTTTGACGGGTGCCAATCTCAGCGGCGCCAACTTGAGCGGCGCGAGCCTCAGTGGCGTCTCGTCCGGGGGCATTACCGCGAGCCCAGCACCCACGCTCCCGGCTGGGTGGGTGTTGGTGAACGGCTATCTCGTCGGTGCCGGCGCCAACCTTTCGGGCGCAGCGCTGTCAAACACCAACTTGGCAACGTTGAATATGGCGACCACCAACTTCACTGGCGCCACGCTCGTTGGCGCCAATCTCAGCGGTGCTGACCTCTCGCGAGCGTCGATGCAGAACGCTGATCTCACCGGAGCAAACCTGACGGGAATAGTGGGGCGCGGAGTCGATGTCTCAAACGCCAACTTCACCAACGCCGTCATGTCGAATGCCTCACTGCTTTCGGCAACCGTTTCGGGGGCCTGTTTCACGGGGGCAACTCTGAACGGGCTAGCCGCCGGCAATCTCACCTCATCGGCCTCACCGACGCTGCCCACGGGATGGGGGCTGGTGAATGGTTGGTTTGTTGGCCCGAACGCGAACCTGACGGGTGCGACACTAACGAACGCCAACCTCAATGGATTGAATATGACGGGGGCAAACTTCTCTGGTGTTGTCTCGGGTGGCGTCACCGGGGCACCGGTCCTTTCCCGCGGTGTGGTCATCATCAATGGATACCTCGTTGGACCCGGCGTTAATTTGTCCGGAGCGAATCTTTCGGGTGTCAATTTCGCCACCGTCGGCTTGAGCAATGTGACTTTGACGGGTGCGAATCTGAACAACGCCTCGCTCGCTTCCAATGACCTCACTGGCGTGACCTCCGGTTCGATTGCCGGATCGCCGGTCCTTCCGAGCAGTTGGAAGATTTCGAACGGCTATCTCATTGGACCAGGCGTCAATTTGGCCGGAGCGCAGCTTGGCGCCACTGATCTGACAAACATGAACCTCTCCGGAGCAAACCTCACTAATGCCGACCTCTCAAAGACGACTTTGAATGGCGTGCAGTCGGGCTCCGTGATTGGTACACCGCTGCTGCCCCAGGGGTGGATTATCTCCAATGGCTACCTGATTGGTCGTGGGGCGAACCTCTCGGGAGCAAATCTGGTGGGTGAAAATTTGAACGGGCTTGACCTCACCGGTGCATCATTCGTGAACGCACAGCTCAACGCAACGACCTTTGTTCGAGCAATTTTGACCAATGTCAACTTCACGAACGCAAACTTGAGCCCCATCCCTGTCTCCACCACCGTGAGCAATCAGGGTGCGATTTCCGCGGGGCAGACGTCAATCACGGTGGCTTCGGCGTCGGGGTTTCCCACGAACGCCAGTTTTGTTGTCACGATTGATAACGAAAACATATTGGTACAAGGGCCAACAAATGGCTCCACCGTGTGGACCATTTTGCGCGGCCAGTTTGGTTCGGTAGCGGCAAGCCACGCGCCGAACGCCACCATTACCCTGCAAAGTAGCGGGGCTGACTTTACGGGTGCCGTGATGACAAACGCGAACTTTACGAACGCGTCGCTTTTTCGCATCGTGTCGGCCGGTATTACCGTGAACGGAAACGGGCCAGTTCTTCCTTCGGGGTGGGTTCTTGTGCCGGGTGGATTCCTCGTGGGGGCCGGCTCCAACCTTTCCGGCCAAACGATGACCGGGCTCTCGCTCCAGGGCGTCAACCTTTCTGGCGTGTACCTGATCGGCACCAATCTGTCGAACTCCAACCTCTCGAACGCCAACCTCTCGAACGCCTACTTGACCAGCGCGATTCTGAACGGCACCAACATGTCGTCGACGAACCTCACGAATGTGGTGTCAGGTGGGGTGTCGGGTTCGCCGACACTGCCCGGCGGCACATCGTTGGTGCTGGGGTACATCGTCGGACCGGGCGCGAACTTGCAGGGGGCCAACCTGCAGAATGCGTCAATTACCAACGCGAACCTCAACAACGTCAATTTGACCAATGCCGTCCTCGACGGCATCACCATTGCGAACTCATCGATGCTCAATGTCAATTTCACGAATGCGTCAATCCAGGCCGCCACCCTCGCCGGCCTCGATCTCTCGTCGGCGAACTTGTCCGGAGCCAATGTGAGCTCGTCAAATCTCTCTCAGGCAACGCTGGGTGGCGGTACGCAACTGAACGGGGCGACCACCTTGGCGAATGTCAACCTGTTTGGCGCCAACCTAACGGGCTGCAATTTGGCAGCCGTTGGTGACCCCGCTCACCTCAATGGGTTGATTACGGGTTCAATCACGGGGCAACCGAGCCTGCCGCGTGGATGGTGGCAGACGCCGTCGTACGGCTATCTGGTGGGTCCAAATGCGAATTTGGAGAACGCCAACTTGCAGACAATGTCACTAACCGCACCGAACTTTGCCAACGTTGACCTTCGGGGTGCCAACTTTTATGGTTCGTCACTCGTCAACGCAAACTTCACCAATACTGACGTCACCGGAACGAACTTCACCGCCGCGAACTTGACGAGTGGCAATTTCTCAGGCTCGACCATGGCGTCGGTGAATTTCGGGAGCGCCGACCTGGCAGGGGTGACGTTGCCGGCCACCGTGTCGCGGTTCTACGCGGTGAACGTGAATTTCTGCTCCCAGAACTACTCATTCAACGCCTCGTCGCAGGCGTGGACGGGAAGTTGTTCGTCGACGCAGTATCCGGCCACGCTGCCAAACGGGTGGTCTCTCTACAACAATGGCCCTAGCAGTGCGCGCACGTTCCTGGTTGGACCAGGGGCCAATCTGGCCTTCGCGGACCTCTCGAATGTTGACCTCAGTGGCACAAACCTCTCAGGAGTGTCATCTGGCTTCTTGGCCGCCTGCCCGAGTGCCCTGCCATCGGGGTGGAGTTGCGCAAGCGTAGGCACCCAGTCGGGGTTTACGAACAATTACCAAAACAGCAACGACTACTGGCTGCTGGGGCCGAATGCTGACTTGTCGAACCAGGACTGGTCCAATGTGAGCAACGCCTCTCTTGCCAACGCGGCGATTCAGGGAGCTGATCTGTCGGGATCGAACTTCGCCAATACGAACTTCTCCGGCGCAGACCTTGGTACGGGGGCCAATCTGTTCGGCACCAACTTGTCGAGTGCGAACCTCAATGGCGCCGCATTTCACGATCTGTCCAATACACAGAATGCGACGCTTCCGTCTGGATTTCGGGTCGTGAGCCGTCCAGGGAATCGGTCCAACGGCCCGTCGAACACGCTGGTGGGCCCCTTCATCAATTTGTCAAATATGGACCTGTCGAATTGGGACCTGTCCAACCAGAACATGACGGGCGTCTACGTGTCGGGTACCAACTTCTCGAACACCGGTGTCACGAACGCGATATTGAACCGCCCCGCGGTCGCTGGCGGTATGACGACCACGAATTTGGGCTGGGGATCAACCACCGGCAACCTGTTCAACACGGCGCCGACAACCTTCATGTGTCCCGCGGGCACCGTCGTCGCGCAGTTGGCACTGGGAACGTCAGATGGCGAGAACGCCACCGAGAATTTCGTCTTCAACTGCGCCACCGTTACTGCATCGGGTGCCCTTGACGTCCCCAATAACGACATTCCGGTGAACGCGTTGTACAACAACACGAACACCAACGGTGGCACAATCAATTCGTTCTGCGGAAGCGGTCAGGCGGCGTTCGGTATTCACGTCACTCTGCGTAATCACCTGACGAACGCCGGACTGGCCTGCGGTGACTTTCCGACCGAGTCCCACGCCTACAACGCGAACTCTGCGTGGGCGGCGAATGGGGGATCGAATGGGTACGACACCACGGCGTGGAGCTGCCCAGCGGGGCAGTTCATCGTGGGGTTCAACTTGACGCTCAGCTACCACGGTGGTCAACAGGGGTACTCGCAGGCGTTCCCGGGCCAGAACAACTTCTTGTCGGTCTACGCCTTGAACCAGGTGGTGTGCCAGTCGTGGTTGCAGGAAACCTGGGGGGCGACCGGCGTTATGTCGGGTACCCCACAGCCGATTGCGTCGCCAGGTTGGGCCTACGCCAACGGGTACATGATTGGACAAGGAGCGAATTTGAGCGGAGCCAATCTTTCGAACATCAACCTCTCCGATGTCAACTTGACCAATGCAAACCTGACGAACACCAACCTGACGAATGACAACTTCTCCGGCGTTGTCTCGGGCGCGATCACGGGATCGCCACAACTTTCGAATCCGTACTTCATGCAAAACGGTTTCCTCGTCGGGAGCAACGTTGCCTTTGTCGGCTCGAATATGTCGGGCATGGACTTCGGCGGACCAGCGGGAAATGGACGGAATTTGAGCGGTGTGACCTTCGTGGGGAACAACATTTCTGGAGTTCACTTCGATAATGCTTATATGCCGAACGCCTTTTTCGACGCGTCGACGTATATGGACGGGGCCTTCTTTGAGGGGGCCACTTTGAACTCGGCGGTGCTCTCCAACCACGACCTCACGAGACTCGGAAATCTCTACGGCGCGCTACTGCAGAATGCGACGCTCATTAACGACAGCATTCAGGGCAGCTCAAACTTGTCCGCCAACGTCAACTTCTCAAACGTGCTTATTTGGAACTCGCGCCTCTACGGGGACTTCACCCAAGGTGGAAAAGCCAACTTCTCGAACACCAATTCGGGCGGCAACAGCTTTACCAATGTCCACCTTCCGAACCCGTGGAACTACAGCACCGCAGGATGGATTCGCTGATGCGCCTGCTCCGCATTGCCCTGGGGGTGCTCGGCGTTACCCTCTCGATGCAGGGGGTCGCCAGCGCAGCACCGTCGAAGGCGCCGCTGTGGCAGCCTGCCATCGTGGCACCGAGTCACGGATTTCTGACGGGTATCGCACCTGCTCCTGGCGGAAATATGTGGGTTCAGGACGCGGGCAACGCTGACGTGTATCAAATCAACGGCAGCGGCGCAGTCGCCGGTGCCTCTCACCATTCACTGTCGCAATGCCCGGCGAATGGGTCGGGGCTTGCTCTGAACGAGCACGGTGTGCTGTGGGCTAGTTGTTATCAGCCTTCAGTCATGACGAACGTGATGACAGCAAATTCCGTTGCGGTAAACATCACGCAGGCGTGGGGTCTGGCTTTTGACCACGTCGGCAATATCTGGGTATCGAGCCTTGAGGGATCGGTCAGCAAATTCACTGCACAGGGTGCCGCAACTGGAATCGCAATTACCGGTCTCTCGATCGGTACGGAACACGCAGTTGCCATCGATGCCACGAACAACGTCTGGGTTGTCGAAGATGGTGCCGTGGTGCAGTACGGGCCAACTGGACATGAAACTGGCGTTCGCATTGGGGCGACCTATGACGTCGGCGCGATTGCTGTGGATGCCGCCGGAAACTTGTGGAGCATCGACACGGCCGGCCAGGCGCTCCATGGGTTCAGCGACGCCGGAGCATCCCTGGGTGCGAGCGTCGTCAGTCCATTTGCGTCCTCTAGTCGCGTCTACTTCGCAACCTTCGACGAGGCCGGAAACTTCTGGTATTCGACCGGCAACGCCGTTCAGGAAGTTGTCGGTGTTGGGAGAAGCCCCGGCGGACACGCCGTGGGGCACACCGCGCCTCAGGCGCCTCGCTCGGTCATTGCCAACATGTTTGCGAACACCGCCACCGTAACCTTCACCCCGGGATCGGATGGGAATTTACCCACGCATTACAACGTCACGATGTACGCCAACGGCCACTCAACGGGGGTAGTGTGCACCCTGACAGGCGCCCACTTCTGTTCGATTGCGAATCTGTCGGCTTTGCGCAAGTACCAATTTTCGGTTGCCGCAGTGAACGTCTTGGGGCATGCCTTCTCAGATCTCTCAAACACGATTACGTACGTTCCGCCTTCAGGGAAGCTGCCAAGTGCTCCGGGCACCGTCACGCTGACGCCGCAAATACATGGCGGCGGGGTGACTTTGCACTGGCGGGCGGTTACCAAGAACAAAACGGGGCGCATCACGGCCTATATCTGTTCGGGGGGCGCTCAGCAGTCCGTGGAAGTGCCCGGTACGTCGTGCACGTTGCCGAGGTCTCTTATCGTCAAGCACGGGACGTTTGTGACGTTTACCGTGGTGTCGGTTGATGCGGCGCACCGCCACAGTGCGCCAAGCGTTCTGAACTTTGTTCTCTCCTAAGGACTCGTTGATTTCGGCCTGTGAAAGTGTGCGTACTCACGCACTCCATTGTGGCTGGCGCCGTGGGCTAGCGTTTCACGCATGATCAATCTCGCGTTTGTCGGTGGTGCTGGTCGCATGGGTCAGGCCCTCGCGGCTGGTTTTTTTGACCTTCCGGATTTCCATGTTGCCGCCTTGGTTGACCCGACGACGCCCACGCAGCTCTTCGGTGGTCGCGCCTACGAGACGATTGCTGAGATCGACCCGGCCATCGTCGATGTCGTCATTGATTTCTCTCACCCTGTCTCCGTCGTCACCTCGGCCGCGTGGTGTGCGCAGCATGCCAAGGGCCTCGTGATTGGCACGACTGGACTGTCGCCCGAGCAAGTCGCGAAAGTGCAGGCGGCGGGCGAGGCCACTGGCGTCATTATGGCCTCAAACTTCTCAATCGGCGCTGTCTTATCGGAGCGCTTCGCGGCCATGGCCGCGCCCTACTTCAATCGCGTTGAAATAATCGAGCTGCACCACGACCGCAAAGTCGACGCCCCCTCGGGTACGTCACTGACCACGGCACACGCTATTCGTGACGCCCGCCGTGACGCTGGACGCGTGACGCCGGAAGAGCCGACCGAGCGTTTCACCTTGGAAGGTGCCCGCGGGGCCGACGCCGGCGACGGTGTTCGCATCCATTCAGTCCGCCTGCCGGGCCTCGTCGCGCACCAAGAAATTCTCTTCGGTGGTCCGGGCGAAGGTCTAACAATTCGTCATGACTCGTTCGATCGCATCAGTTTTCTTCAGGGTGTCGCCCTAGCGGCGCGAAACGTTCACACTGTTCGCGGCTTCGTCAACGGCATCGAATCTTTCCTCTAAAAGCACCGCGGCACGTCACGAGGGTGGCGCACTGGTAGTTTTGAGAGATGAATTCACCGCGCTTCGGCTATCTCCTGACTGCGATGGTGACGCCCTTCGACGCCGACGGCGCCCTCGATCTTGATAGCGCTGTGGCGCTGGCCAAGTATTTGACCGGTAACGGCAGCGACGGTCTCGTCGTTGCGGGATCTACCGGTGAGGGCACCGCACTTAGTGATGACGAGAAGTGTGCACTCATTGCTGCCGTGTCCGAAGCCGTGACAGTGCCCGTTTTGGCGGGAACAACTTTTGCGAACACTGAAGCTTCGGTGGCACTGACGGCCAAGGCCGCCTCGTTCGGTGCGGCCGGTATCCTGGCGACCACGCCGGCGTACGTACGTCCGAGTCAGTCCGGCATCGCCGCGCACTTGGGCGCAGTGGCCGACGCCACCACGCTGCCCGTCATGCTCTACGACATTCCCGCTCGCACGGGACGCAAGATTGCGCCGGCCACGACCATTGCTCTCGCGACCCGGCACGCCAACATCGTGGCTCTGAAAGATGCGTCGGCCGAAATGGTTCCCGCCGCGACCGTGAAGGCGACGCTTGGCGCCGCCTTTGATCTCTACAGCGGCGATGACGGCCTGACGCTGCCGTTCATGGCTCTGGGCGCATCCGGCGTCGTCTCGGTGGCGGGCCACTGGGCCGGCCCCGAAATGGCCGACATGGTGCGCAGCGCATTCTCGGGCGACTGGGAGCGTGCACGCAGCATCAACGCGCAGCTCTTCGACTCCTACACCTTCGAGTCAACCGAAACGTATCCCAACCCCGTCCCCGCCAAGGCCGCCATGCGCGCCCTGGGGTTCGCAGTGGGGCAGTGCCGCCAACCGCTCGGTGCGGCTGATGAGACTATTGACGCCCAGGCCCAGTCGGTCGTGCGCAGTCTGCTTGCCGCTCGTGGCTAAGGGCGTCACCGTTACCTTCCTGGGCGGACTGGGAGAAATTGGCCGTAACTGCGCGGTGCTCGAACAAAATGGTCGCTACGTCGTCGTCGACGCAGGCCTGATGTTCCCCGAGCCCAACATGTACGGCGTGGACCTGATCTTGCCGGACTTCCGCTGGCTCATCGAGCGCCGTGACAAGGTCGACGGCATCATCTTGACGCACGGTCACGAGGACCACACCGGGGCCCTGCGCTACTTGGTGAAGGACGTCAATGTCCCGATTTACGGTGCGGCCCTCACGCTTGGTTTTGCCCGCCACCGCCTGACCGAAGCCCGCGTCGCCCACGACCTGGAGTTCATCGAGGTGGCGGACGGCGAGCGCCGTCGCATTGGCACCTTCGACGTGGAGTTCATCCCCGTCACCCACTCGGTGCCGAGTGCGCAGGCCATTGCCTTTCACACCGAAGTGGGCGTCATCGTCCACTCGGGCGACTTCAAGCTCGACCTCACGCCTATTGACGGACGCCGCACCGACGTGGCGCGTTTAGCGGCCTTAGGCGACGAGGGCGTTGCACTATTGCTGTGTGACTCAACCAACGCCGAAGAACCCGGCTTCACCGCCTCGGAGAAGACCGTTGGTGGTGCACTTCGCCGCCTCTTCCTTGAGCGCCCCGAGCGCCGGATGGTGGTGGCCTGTTTCGCCAGCCACATCCACCGCGTGCAACAGATCATCGACGTGGCTAAGGAGCAGGGCCGCAAGGTTGCGTTGATGGGACGATCCATGGAGGCCAACGTCAAACTGGCGCGCAAGCTCAACTTGCTGCACGTCGACACGGCTGACTTCGTCGACATCGAAAACGTGTCCCGCTACGCACCCGGTGAAATCTGCGTCATCTGCACCGGGTCGCAAGGGGAGCCCTTGGCGGCGCTCTCCAAGCTGTCTCGCGGTGACGCGCGAAACTTCACGGTGGGCGCCGAAGACACCATCATCTTGAGCTCGCACCCCATTCCCGGCAACGAATGGTCGGTCGGTCGCGTCATTGATGACTTGCACCGTGCCGGCACCGAAGTGATCCACTCGGGTCACGAGCCCGTGCACGCGTCGGGTCACGCCCGTCAGGGTGAACTGCGGACGTTCCACCAGTTGCTGCGTCCCCGCAACTTCGTTCCCGTGCACGGTGAGTACCGGCACTTGCGTCACCACGCCGATCTCGCCGCGTCAATGGGCCTGAGCGATGATCACATCATCATCTGTGAAGACGGTGACCAGATCGAGGTGACCCAGGCCGGTATTCGTCGAGCCGGTACCGTGCCGGCAGGCTTTCACTACATCGACGGCTCGGCCGGCGACCTTGACGAGCGACCACTGGAAGAACGCCGCATGCTCGCCGCCTACGGCGTGGTGCAGATTTCAGCGGGCGTTGACGCCGCTACCCGAACGCTCGCGCACCCGGTGACGGTGACGACGCGTGGGTGGTTCGAAGGCGAGAACGATCGCAGCGTCGTTGATGCAGTGACCCAATCCGTGCGCGATTCACTGCACGAGGCGCTCAAAGAGGGCAACCTGGACAGTGACGCACTCTCGAAGGTGGCCCAGCGAGCTGCCGGACGACTACTGGGCCAGAAGTTCCGTCGTCAGCCCGTGCTGATGGTCTCGGTACTCGTTCTTTAGTCTTTAACGGGTTCGCCGTTGGTGGCGTTCGCGCGTCCAGTGCGATAGAACGCCTTGGTGTTGATCTGCTCGTCGCTCAGGCCCCGGTCACGCAGCGCGGTCACGACGGCCTTGACGACATTGAACTCGGCGAAGACGTAGGCGTGGCCTTCGTGCTCGGGGAAATCGAAGGCGCTCAGTCCAGCGAGGGCACCAGCGGGATCGTGGTAGTCCCGACCCCGTCGCTCAACGAAAATGCCGGTAACGCCCAGACCTTCGTCAAAGGCGGCGGTCACCGCATCCTCCATGTGGTCGACCTCGACAATGAAAATCGCTTTCCCGGGTACTTCAATGGCCTCGGCCATGCGGTAAAACGACGCTAGTGCGGTGACGTCGCCGATAAACAAGTGCCAGTCGGCCAGAGGATCGAGGGTGATCTTGCCCCGCGGTCCCACGAGGTCAACCTGGTCGCCAACTTCCGCTGTGGTCGCCCACGTGGCACCCGGGCCCTCGTGATTGGTCGCAATCCACAACGTGATGGTGTCGGCCACCGTATCGACGCTGCGCACCGAATAGCGCCGGTTGGTGCGACTTTCGCCGTCGCCCACGACGACCATGACGTCGTTACCGGCCTGACCAGCGACCACTGCCGCACCGGAGAGCACGACTTCGCGCAAACGAGGTGAGAGATCCTGGGTGGCCGCAATGGTGGCAACAACTGCCTGGACATTCAGTCGTTCAGCGAGGGCGAGCGAGGTGGGGGCGGGGGATGTGCGCACCTACGTAGATTACGTCACGTGACCCGAAAAGCGAACAGTGGTTCGGTATCGTTAGTAAGTGGCAACTCAACGATCGTCGAAAAAGCCGGCCAAGCGTGCGCCAGCGAAGAAGGGCGCGCACGCGCAGCCCACACTGTGGCAGCGCCACGAGCGCGATGTCTGGATGGTTGTCTTCTTTCTCGTGGGCGTCTGCCTGGTGCTGGCAGAAATTGGTGCCCTCGGGCCGGTCGGCCGCAGTCTCGCCACAGCGCTGAACACCGTCTTTGGCGTTGGACGCGTGGCACTGGCCGTCTCACTGGTCGGCCTGGCAATCGCCCTGGTGTTGGGAAAGATCGAATTTGACCGTGCGCGCTTCAGTTGGGGCTTGAGTCTGCTGGTGATTGCGGTGAGTGGTCTGGGTGATTTGAGTCACGACCACCTGTCCTACGGCGCTTCGAGCGCCCGCCTCGGCGACGCCGGTGGATGGCTGGGCGTTGCGGTTGGTGGCACGCTGCGGCAATTCATCGGTACCGCGGGTGCGGCGGCGCTTTGTGCGGCCCTCTTCGTTGTTGGCGTTATGTTCGTCACCTCCATTGGCCTTCGCGCCTTGGTGGCTGGCACGGTCGCACTAGTGCGCGCCGTGGCAAAGCGATTTGCCCGGTGGTGGGTGGCCCGTCCACGAGTGGTGGAGCCCGAAGAGCCTGAAGAAGTACCGGCAAAGCCCAAGCGCACTCGGACGCCAAAACCCAAGCCAGAAGTCGAAGCTGACGAAGATCCTGCACCCGTCGAACACGATGACGACAGCGCCTACGAGCCGGTTTACGTCGAGGACATGGAGGAGCCCGAGGAGACGCCGGCACCGAAGCCGACGCCCGCAGTCGTCGCCAGCACGCCATCTGCGTGGACGTTGCCTCCTATGAATCTGCTTGGTCGCACCAAGGAGCAGCGTCAAGACCGCGACGCAATTGAGGCGGCGGGTGCCGAACTGGTGGAGGCACTTACCGCCCACGGCGTGGACACCACACTGGTCGGTTTCACGGTCGGCCCAACCGTCACTCGCTACGAGCTTGAACTGGGGCCTGGCGTCAAGGTGTCTCGGGTGACGTCGCTGAATCGTGACATTGCCTACGCCATGGCCTCACCCGACGTGCGTATCTTGGCACCAATTCCGGGTCGCTCGGCCATCGGTATTGAAGTGCCAAATCGCCAGCGCACTCTCGTGGTACTGGGCGACCTATTGACGGCTGACGAGGCCATTGCCGCCACGCACCCGCTGGATGTGCCGATTGGTCGCGACATCTCCGGCAAGACCGTGGTGGTCAACTTGGGCGAGATGCCGCACGTCTTGATCTCTGGCGCGACGGGAGCCGGTAAGTCGTCGTGCATCAACTCGTTGATCACCTCGTTGGTCATGCGGGCCGACCCCGACCAGCTCAAACTTCTCTTGATTGACCCCAAGCGAGTCGAAATGGGCCAGTACAACGATCTTCCGCACCTCATTGCCCCGGTGGTCGTCGACCCGAAGAAGGCGGCGGGCACGTTGGCCTGGGCCGTGAAGGAGATGGAGCGTCGCTATGACATCCTCGCGGAGAGTGGCGCCCGTGACATCACCTCGTACCAGCAGATGATCGCGCGCGGCGAGCTCTCGCCGGCCCCGACGATCGCCGAAGAAGTCGCCGAGGCGGTCGAGCGTGCCACGGGTCTGCCGTCGGACGTGGCCCCGCAGCCCGAGCCCGAACAACTGCCGTACATCGTCATCGTGGTGGACGAGCTCAATGACTTGATGATGGTGGCGGCCCGTGACGTTGAGGAATCCGTCGTCCGCATCGCTCAGATGGCCCGTGCGGTGGGTATCCACCTGGTGCTGGCAACCCAGCGCCCTAGCGTCGACGTCATTACCGGTGTCATTAAGGCCAACGTGCCGTCTCGTATGGCGTTCGCGGTGTCTTCACTCGCCGACTCGCGTGTGATCTTGGACCAGGCCGGTGCGGAGCGCTTGATTGGTAAGGGTGACATGTTGCTGGTGACCGCCTCGAGCAACATTGCTCGTCGGTTGCAGTCGCCGTGGGTATCGGAAGAAGAAGTTCGCAAGGTCGTTGAGAACTGGAAGGCTCAAGGCGGACGACGCGAGTCGGTCGTCGTCTTTGATGCACCCGTGCGCCTCGAGGGAACGAGTTCCTCTGGTGACGATGATGACGAGATTCTGCGTCAGGCACGCGAGTTGGTCATTCGCACCCAATCGGGGTCGACCTCGATGCTGCAGCGAAAGCTTCGCGTTGGCTTTGCTCGCGCTGGTCGCATCATGGACCAACTTGAGCAAGAGGGCATCGTTGCCCCAGGTGACGGATCAAAGGCACGCAAGGTGCTCGTTACCCTCGACGAATACGACCCTGAGGCGTACTAGGTCGTGACCGCCCCCAAGACTTTTTGGGCGCGTCGTCGCGCCTCGCTTCGTGGTGTTGGGCACCGTGCTGGTGCCATGGTGCTCGGTGCGATTATTGCCGGTGCGGGCATCGTCGCGATGCAGCTACCACTCATTACGCCACAGACTGGGCCGCAGTTCTCAACCGCTGCACTGACCTCCTTGGTCCCGCACACCGAGATTGCCCAGCCCGCGTGGCCCACCATTGGCTCGGCCGCCATCGACATCCCGCAACTCGGTGTCCTGCAGTCCTCCAACGACCACGTGGTACCGATTGCATCGGTTACCAAGTTGATGACGGCCTACCTGGTGCTCCACGCGCTGCCCCTGACGCAGGGGCACACCGGGCCCTGCGTAACCATTACGAGTAACGACGTCGAGACCTATCGCACGATGAAGGCACAGGGCCAGTCCTCGGTAGCCGTCGCGGTCGGCGAGCAGTTGTGCGAGGACCAACTTCTCCTCGGTCTACTGGTCCACTCCTCCTCCAACTACGCCGTCTTGCTGGCGACCATGGTGGCCGGTTCACTCGACGCCTTCATCGGCGAGATGAATCGACAGGCCATGGCGCTTGGACTTACCTCGACGCACTACGCCGACGCGTCGGGGTTTGATCCGCACTCCGTTTCGACCGCCTCGGACCAGGCCCGTCTCGCGGCGCTGCTCATGGCGAATCCACTCTTTGCCGCAGACGTTGACAATCAGTCGGTGTCGTTGCCGGTGGCCGGCGTAGTCAACTCGTTTACCCCCGACGTCGGCATTGATGGCGTGATCGGGGTGAAGTCGGGACGCACGGCCGCCGCCGGAGGGTGCGATGTGATGGCCCTTTCGACGACCTACCAGGGCCACCCACTCCTTGTTCTTTCGGTGGTACTTGGCCAGCGCGGGGGAGACCTGCTGACGCCCGCAGGCGAGGCCGCTTTGGCTCTGGCCCGCTCGGCTACCACGCAACCGTTGTACGCGACCGTGCCCGCAGGGGTTTTGGTCGGTGGGCTGCGTTGGGGCCGCTACGCCACCCCCGTAACACTGGGCGGCGCTCTGCTCGGCTCACCAACGTGGGTGCCCTACGGCTCGGCACCAAGCGTCGCTGGTCTACAGGTGCAGTGGTACGCGGTCGGCGCCCGCGTGCACGCCGGTGACATTGTTGGCGCCCTGGCCCTGAACCAGGGCGGTGTGACGTCACTCGCACCGCTCATTGCCGCACGCAGCGCCGGCGCCGTCTCACTCTGGCAACGCCTACGCTGATAGCCATGCGCGCACGTGTTCCCGCCAGTTCCGCCAACCTCGGCCCCGGTTTTGACGCCTTGGGCGTGGCCCTCTCTCTGTATGTCGACGTGACGGTCTCCGAGGCTGACGAATTCTCAATTACCTCTGATGGCTGCGGGGCCGGACTCTTCGACACTCCCGACCACATGGCGGCCGTCATTGCGCGTGAGGTCGTAGGGCATGACCGCTTTCACATCCACGTTGACTCCGACATTCCACTTTCACGTGGACTGGGATCCTCTGCCTCGCTCGCGTTAGCGGCCGCAGCGGCCGCGGGGGCGAGTGACCCGCTCGCTATTGCCACGCGTATCGACGGTCACCCCGAAAATGCGGCGGCGTCCCTGCTTGGTGGCCTGGTGGTCGCCGCAGCTTCTGACGACGACATCGTGGTGCGACAGTTACCGCTCGACGAAATCTGGCGATTTGTCGTGGTGGTGCCGGAAGAGGAGCTGGCGACTGCCGACGCTCGACGGGTCTTGCCGGCCACGGTGCCCTTCGGCGATGCGGTCCACAACTTAAGCGCCCTCGGACTCTTGATTTCGGGCCTGGCCGATCACCGCACCTTCTCGCCACTGGCCATGAACGACTGGCTCCACCAGCCCTACCGAATGGATCTTCTGCCCCTTGCCCGACCCGTACTGGCCCTGATGCGTGAAGCGGGGGCGGTGGGGTCGTGCTGGTCGGGTGCTGGCTCCACCATGCTGGGCCTGACCACACCAGACACGGCCGAGACCGTCGCACGCGCCTGCGCGCAGTACTTGGTTGCGAACAGCATCTACGGCGAGGTCCACATTCTCGAAGCCGACCGCACTGGCCTGGTGGTGAGTGACCACTAAATCCTCGGGCCGCCGGGCGGTTCTCGGCGCGGCCTTCATTATTGGTGGTGCGACCAGCATCCAGTGGTCATCGGCCATTGTGAACCCCGTACTGCACATCCTCGCCCCGTCGGCCGCATCCTCGTGGCGGTTCCTCCTGGGCGCGCTTATCTTGCTGATCATCACTCGTCCGGCGCTGCGATCGTGGTCGACGGAGCAGTGGCGCTCGGCCGCCGCCTACGGCGCCGCGGTGGCCGTCATGAACGTCTGTTACTTCCAGGCGCTCGCACGCATCCCGCTCGGCACCACGGTGACCATCGAGTTTCTGGGCCCCTTGCTCGTCGCGGTCGTGGGGCATCGGAGTTGGCGACACACCAGCTTCGCGGCCTTAGCCGGAATCGGTGTGGTCTGTTTGGGCCATCCCGGCGGTCACCTCAATGCCGGCGGTGTCCTCTTTGCCCTCGGGGCCGCCGCCGGGTGGGCGATGTATCTGCTGGCCGCCTCACGCCTGGGTGGTGCCGCAGAGGGGTTCGGCGGTCTCGCCGTCTCCATGTCGATTGCCGCCGTGCTCACCCTGCCCTTTGCGGTGGGTTCGCTCGGCCGCATCTCGCACGACCCGTGGCTGTTGGGGCGTATGGCCATTGTGGCCTCGTTGTCGATCGTGTTGGGCTTCATGCTCGAGATGCAGGCGCTGCGAAATGTGAAGCCGAGTCTGGCTGGTGTCATGATGGCCTTTGATCCAGCGGTCGCCACCGTCTTGGGTGCGGTCTTGTTGCACCAACACCCCGGCCTCTTTGACCTCATCGGCCTCGCGTGCGTCATCGTCGCCGGGATCGGCGTCACCGCCGACCAGCGCGAGAAAGAACCGAGCGCCTAGTTGCCCGAGGCGTCGGCGGCTTCGAGCAAGTCGCGGAGAATGCGGCGCAGCTCAATTGTTGTCTTGTCGGCCTTGACGTGCACTTCGTCGGTGAGATCGAGCGGGAGTGCGAGGTCGTGGAAGCGCGACTGAAGCCGCAGGTCCTCTTCCACCACGGCAACTTCGAAGTCAATGGCTTCTTGCATGCGCTCAGTTGATCCCTCGAGGTCATTGCGCCAAATGGAGGAGTAAATCGTGACCGTCTCGTCGTCGACGGGAACGAGGAAGAACCCAATCACGTTGGTGCCACCGGCGTCGACGAAGTCGAGCGCCAGCTCCAGGTGGAAGGGGGCGCTGTAGCGGTAGGTGAGGCGCCGACGCTGGATCAGCGCTCGGGTGCCGGCGGCCACGGCTGGGTCCTCGCGATTGGCAAAGTCGTGTTCGTAGACGGCGCTGAACCCGAAGCCGTCACGTTCCAGGTCGTAAGGGCCAACTTCGGTGGCTTCACCAGCACCGAAGGTACCGGTGTGCACGAAGGCGAAGTGAGCCATGTCGAGAAAGTTGTCGGCCAGGAGACCGGCGTTGCCACGGGTTGTTATCGGTGCGAGGTCACCTCGTTCAAAAGAGGGGTCGTGGTAGGCGCCGAGGGCGGGAAGTTCCATGAGGGGCGTCTTGGGGGCAATAAACACCATGCCGTGGGATTCGGCCACGGCTGCGGGAGCGCTGAGGCGGGCACGTGGCGGAAGGGCGGCGTTGGGTCCCAGAGAGGGAATAGCCACGCAGGCGCCCTCGGCGTCAAAGGACCACCCGTGGTACTGGCAGCGCAAGGTGGCGCCTTCGCAGGTTCCCAACGACAGGGGCGCCTTTCGGTGCGGGCACTGGTCAACGAAGACACACAGCGCATCGTCGGTGGTCCGGTACGCCACGTAGGGCACGCCCATCAACGTGAACGACGCTGGGGTAGATGTCACCTCACTCGAGCGACACAGCGGGTGCCAGGCGTGGTCGAGAGCGGGGTCGATATTGCGAAGTGGTCGAACCATGGCTCCCAGCGTAGTGAGGCGACACCACGGCTGACGGCGATGAGTGAAATTAGGGTTGGGAAGTAGGCTTGGGGGCGTGAGTGAGCCAAAAACCTTCGCGATTCGCACCTTCGGGTGTCAGATGAACGAACACGACACCGAGCGTCTAGCTGGTTTGATGCAGGCTGACGGCCTCGTACCGGCTGCCTCGGAGTCGGACGCTGACGTGGTGATTTTCAACACGTGCACCATTCGTGAGAACGCAGATCTCAAGCTCTACAGCGCCCTTGGCCACCTCAAAGAACTAAAGAAGCGTCGCCCCGGCATGCAGATTGCCGTCGGTGGCTGCATGGCCCAGAAGGACCGCGGGCAGATTCTCGAACGGGCCGACTGGGTGGACGTCGTCTTCGGCACGCACAACCTGGCCCAAGCCCCAGCGCTCCTGCGTCGCGCCGCAGTTGAGGGCGCCATCGTCGATGTCTGGGATGCCCCAGATCCCGAGGCCAACCGCGACATGGCACCCGCTCTCTACGCAGTGCGTGAACTGCCGTGGGCGGCGTGGATGACCATTCAGACCGGCTGTGACAACACCTGCGCCTACTGCATCGTTCCCTCGGTGCGCGGTGAGGAGATTTCGCGCCCACTGGACGACTTGATAGAAGAGGCGACCATGCTCGCGGCCTCTGGCGTGACGGAAATCACCGTTCTCGGTCAGAACGTCAACTCCTATGGGCGCGACATCACCAAGCGTCGCCCCCTCTTCGCCGACCTGCTGCGGGCCATCGGTGCCGTCGAAGGCATTGAGCGCATTCGCTTCACTTCGCCGCACCCAAAGGACCTGAGCGAAGACACAATCGCCGCGATGGCCGAGGTTGAAGCCGTCTGCCCGCAGTTGCACCTGCCACTGCAGTCGGGGTCGGACCGTGTGCTCAAAGCCATGCGCCGCGGCTACACCACCGAACGCTACATGGAGCGCCTCGCCGCTGCCCGCGCCGCGATTCCGGACCTGCACGTCACGACCGACCTCATTGTGGGGTTCCCCAGTGAGACGGACGCCGAGTTTGATGAGTCGCTCGCCGTCATTGCGGCCGCCGAGTACGACTCGGCATACACCTTTATCTTTTCGCCACGAGAGGGCACGCGTGCCGCCGACATGGTGAGCGACTTCGTCGACGATGCCGTGGTGGCTGAGCGCTTCGGTCGCCTCAAGGACGTTTTGGACCGGTCGGCACTGCGCGCCCATGAGGCCCGTGTCGGCCGTCGTGAAGAGGTGTTGGTGGAGGGGCCGTCACGCCGTAACGATCAGGCCATTTCGGGCCGCACTCGCCAGGGCAAGTTGGTGCACTTCGCCACGCCCGAGGTCGCGCCACGCGCGGGGTCACTGGTGGAGGTCGACATCACCCACGGTGCGCCGTATCACTTGTTGGGTACCTACGTGGGGCAGCTGCGGTCCCCAAAGCACAAGGTGCGCATTCCGTTGTTGTCGTCGTGAGGAATCACGGCGGACCGGCTGTCGCCCTCGTGGGCCCCACCGCCTCGGGGAAGTCGGCCGTCGCCCACGAGCTCGCCCGTACGTCGAGCGAGGGCATTGAAATCCTCTCCGTCGACTCCATGACTGTCTATCGAGGCATGGACCTGGCGACGTCGAAGCCAACGCGCGAGGAACAGCGCGAGGTGGCGTATCACTTGTTAGACCTCATCGAACCGTCAGAGGAGTTCTCGGTGAGCCAGTTTCAAGCCGCGGCTCGTGAGGCCACCGACCTGGTGTGGGCCTTGGGTGGCGCAGTCCTCTACGTCGGCGGTACCGGCCTGTACGGCCGCGCCGTGCTCGACAACTTCGATATCCCCGGTCAGTTTCCCGAGGTCCGTGCCGAGCTCGAGGCGAAGAAGGACGATCTCGCCGCCCTCTACCGCCACCTCGAAGAGCTGGACCCTGCGGCGGCGGCCAAGATGGAGCCGACGAACGAGCGTCGTATTCTTCGCGCCCTGGAAGTCTGCCTCGGGGCGCAGCGACCATTCTCGACCTTCGGCGCCGGTTTGCGTGACTACGAGCGCACGCGCGTTGTGCAGATTGGCCTCATGCCCGACTTCGTTGAATTGGACGAGCGAATCGAGCAGCGTTTTCGCCAGTGGATGGATCAAGGCCTCTTGGACGAGGTAGTCGCGCTGCGCGAACGAGGACTCTCCAAAACGGCCCGCCAGGCCGTTGGCTACCGCGAACTTCTGGCGCACGTGGAAGAGGGCGTTGCCCTCGACGAGTGCGTTACCCAGGCGATTACCCAAACCAAGCGCTTGGCTCGTCGCCAGCGCTCCTGGTTTGGCCGCGATCCCCGCGTCCAGTGGGTCACGTCACCGACTGAGGCCACTGATCGCATTGCCGCGGTTCTGCAGAGCCCCGACGGGTTCGTGCGAGACTAGGAACGTGATGCGACCTCTCCAAAAATGGCACGGCGCCGGTAATGACTTTGTCGTCGCGATTGGCGACGGCGAACGAGCGCGCTGGGACGCCGCGAGTGCGCGGGCCGTGTGCCACCGAAACTTTGGGGTGGGTGCAGACGGTCTCTTGGTCTGCGACACCGCCGGTGGGGCCGTGACGATGACTCTGTTCAATGCCGACGGTTCAATCGCTGAGATGTCGGGAAACGGCATTCGATGCCTCGTGGCGGCACTGCTCCATGCTCGCGGTCAACGCCAGGGCGAAGTGACCGTGCAGACGCTGGCCGGTGAGCGCATTGTTGCCATGATCCTTGACGGTGCTACCGGGCACGGATCGGTGGCCATGGGTCCCGTGACGCCCGGTACTGCGCTGGAGGGGACCTTAGGCGTGGCCAACGTGGGGAATCCGCACGTCGTGGTGCTCGATTCGCCGTCGTGGTCCGACGACGTCCGCAAGACCATGGCTGACGACTTGGCCGCACAGTGTGGGGGCGCCAACGTGGAGTTTGTCACGGTGCTCGACCGCGACACGGTCGCTATCAAGGTAGTGGAGCGTGGAGTGGGCTGGACCCTGGCCTGCGGCACTGGTTCGTGCGCAACGGCCTTTGTGTGCCACGCGAACGGACTGACGAATTCGTCGGTGGTAGTGCGAAACCCTGGTGGCGACGTGCATGTCTCCTTTGATGAGCAGGGGGCCGTATTGGCGGGCCCCGTCGCTTTTGTCGCGGACGTGGAGTGGCACCAGGAGTGACGTATCTCCCCAGCACACTGATTGACCGGACATTTCGAGAGAAGATAGTTCTGGTTGGTGTGCTCTTTCCGGGCACCAGTATCGAGGAACTCGAGCACCAACTCGACGAGCTCGCGCTGTTAGTCGACACCGCTGGCGCTGACGTGGTCGCGCGCGTGGTGCAGCGACGCGACTCACCAGATCCCGCGACATTCCTTGGGTCGGGCAAAGTGGATGAACTTCGAGAACTCTGCCTGGCGGTCGACTCTGACACCGTGGTGTTCGAACAGAATCTCTCGCCCGCGCAGCAACGGAACCTCGAAAAGATTCTCGGCCGCACCGCAATCGACCGAACCGCAGTCATTCTGGACATCTTCGCCCAGAATGCCCGCACTCCCGAAGGTAAAGCCCAAGTGGAGCTCGCGCTGTTGCAGTACCGCCTTCCGCGCCTTCGTCGTGGCGCCGGTTCGCTCTCGCAGCAAACCGGTGGCATTGGTACCCGTGGTCCCGGTGAAACACAGTTGGAAACAGACCGCCGCCGCCTCGAGGGCCGCATTCACCAACTGCGTCGTGATCTCAAAGAAATTGAACGCACCCGTGAGGTGCAGCGCCAGGGGCGCTCGCGCGGTCGGCATCGCGAAGTGACGCTCGTCGGCTACACCAACGCCGGAAAGTCCTCAACGATGAACGCCTTGACGAACGCCGGTGTGGAGGCCGAAGACCGGCTCTTCGTTACCCTCGACCCTCGGACCCGTCAGCTGCAGCTCCCCGGTGGAGAAACTGTTTTGGTGACCGACACCGTCGGCTTCATCTCGAATCTGCCCCACGGCCTCGTGGACGCCTTTATGAGTACGCTCAAGTCCGTGCAGTTGGCCGACCTGCTGGTGCACGTGGTCGACGGGGCTAGTGAGGACGCGGAAGCGCAGATTGAGGCGGTGCGCGAAGTGCTGCGAGAGATCAAGGCCGATACGATTCCCGAGCTCTTGGTCTTTAACAAGGCGGACGTGCCCGAGTCACGGGCTATTGCCCTCTCGCGTCGCTATCCCGATTCGACGTGGCTCTCGGCCAAGACGCACGAGCACCTGGACTCGGTGGTGGCGACCATCGCGGACCGACTTCGTAGCAATGACCGGGTGGTCACGCTCTACGTGCCCCACGAGCGAGGTGACGTGGTGGCTGCCGCGCACCGCGAAGGTGAAGTGCTCGAAACGACGCTCACCGATGAGTACGTCGTCATGCGCGTCGTGGTGGACGCCGCCGGTGCCGCACGCTTTGTACAGTGGAGAAATCAATCATGAGTTTTGTCCCGCCGCCCTACCCCTACGACCGCCTCTCGGGCATAAAGGCCGCTGCTGACGCCCACGAGGGCGGTGCTATCGACTGCTCCATTGGGACGCCGGTTGATCCACCACCCGCTGACGTTATTGCGGCTCTCGCCAAGGGAACGGGCGCACGCTCGTACCCGCCGTCGATTGGTACCGCGTCGTTCCGCGACGCCGTGGCGGGCTGGCTGCAGCGCCGTTTCGGGGTGACGCTGGCGGCAAACCAGATTGCGGCCTGCATTGGCACCAAGGAGTTTGTGGCGTCGACGTCGCACTACCTGCACCTGCGCACGCCGGACAAGGACACGGTGCTGTATCCGGCCATTAGTTACCCGACCTACGCCATGGGAGCCACGCTCGCTGGTCTGCGCGCCGTCGCCGTTCCGTTGCGCAACGGTGCCCTGGATGTGGCCGCAATTGACCCTGCCGACGCTCAACGCGCGCTGGTGCTGTGGTCCAATTCACCCTCGAACCCCACGGGTGATCTCGACGACCTTGCCGCGGTCGCTGCATGGGGCGCCGCCCACCATGTCCTGGTGATCTCTGACGAGTGTTACGCCGAGTTCACGTGGGCCGATCGTCCGCGGTCGATTTTGGAGTTTGCCACCACCGGCGTACTCGCGGTGCACTCCATCTCCAAGCGCAACAACCTGGCCGGTATTCGCGCTGGTTTCTACGCCGGTGACGCCGACATTGTGCAGTACCTGCAGTCCGTTCGCCAGCATGCCGGCATGATGGTGCCTGGCCCAGTGCAGGACGCGGTGGCCGTCGCCTTCAGTGACGATGCGCACGTCGCCGCACAGCGCGAGGTCTATCGCCGCCGCCTCGAGGCGCTGTCCGAGGCACTGCAGGGTGCGGGTGTGTCGGCACCTATGCCCGCGGGTGGCTTCTATCTCTGGTGTTACCGAGACGGTGACGACGGTTGGTCCTTAGCCCAGTGGATTGCCGAAGTCTCGGGTCTCGTTACGAGCCCCGGCGAACTCTACGGTGAGGCCGGTACTGCGTACGTGCGCATTGCAGTCGTCCAGCCCGATGACCGCATTGCAGTGGCCTGCGAACGACTTCGGGCTTTCAGCGCCGCCCGCTGAACCTTCCGAGCGATATTGCGCCGTTAGCATTGGTCTATGGAAGATCTCGAACGTCGCATCCGCCACTGGTATGAGGACATTGCCTCACTTACCCCTGACAACCTGGAAGCTCGGCGCGACGTCGAACTCGTGATCTCGTATCTCGACGACGGCCTCCTTCGTGTCGCCTCCATCGACGACGGCAACAACGTGGTGGTGAACGAGTGGGTCAAGTTCGCCATTTTGATGCTGTTTCGTCTGCGTTCCATGGAGACGGTCGAAGCCGGCCCCATGGAGTTCCACGACAAACTCGAACTCAAGTCGGACTACGCCCGTCGTGGGGTTCGCGTCGTTCCTGGGGCCAGTGCGCGCAAGGGTAGTTTCTTGAGCCCCGGCGTGATCATGATGCCGAGCTACGTGAACATCGGCGCCTGGGTGGGACCTGGCACCATGGTGGACACGTGGGCCACAGTGGGCTCGTGCGCCCAGATTGGCGCCAACGTGCACCTGGCTGGTGGCGTGGGCATCGGTGGCGTGCTGGAGCCCGCGAACGCCGTGCCCGTCGTGATTGAAGACGGCGCCTTCATCGGCAGCCGCTGCATGGTGGTCGAAGGTGCTCGCGTTGGCAAGGGCTCCGTGCTCGGCGCCGGCACGATTTTGAATCCATCGATTCCGGTCATTGACGCCGAAACCGGCGAAGAGGTGTCGCGCGGCTACGTTCCGGACTACTGCGTTGCTGTTTCGGCCTCACGCAAGCGGACCTACCCCGGCGGTGAGTACTACTTGCCCTGTGTGCTGATTATTCGACGCCTGAGCGAAGGTGAGCGTCACAACAAGGTGGCGTTAAATGACATCCTGCGCGAAAGTGGCGTCTCCACGTGACCTCCCTCGCCGACGTGCTGACGCTGGTTGCCATTGACTCCGTCAGTGGCAACGAAGCAGCGTTGTGTGCGCACGTCGAGCAACGACTGCGGTCGAACCCCCACCTTGAAGTGGTGCGCATTGGCGACAACGTTGTTGCACGGACCTCGCAGGGGGCACCAACCCGCGTCGTCATTGCTGGCCACCTCGATACCGTGCCCGGAGACGCGAGTGGCGCACGCATCGAGGGAGATGTCTTGCACGGCGTTGGCGCCTGTGACATGAAGGCGTCGCTGGCCGGCATGCTCGACCTCGCCTCTTCCGGGGAGGTGTTCCCCGTTGACGTGACCTGGGTCTTCTACGCCCGTGAAGAGATCGCCCGCTCCGCGTCGGGACTACTGGAAATTGCCCGAGAGCGCCCAGATCTTCTCGAAGGTGAGGTCGCGGTGGTGGGGGAGCCGACGAACGGCGTGGTCGAGGCGGGCTGCCAAGGTACCTTGCGGGTAGCGCTCACTCTGCGTGGTCGACGCGCCCACGTGGCTCGCGCCTTTACCGGCGTGAACGCCATTCATCGCTTGGCGCCAGTCCTCGCGCGCGTGGCCGCCTACGAGCCTCGAGTCATCACCATTGATGGCTGCACCTACACCGAGCAGCTGCAGGCCGTGCACGTCAGCGGTGGAATCGCCAACAATGTCGTGCCTGACGAAGTGGTGGTCACGCTGAACCACCGCGTCGCTCCCGATCGCGATGACGTCGTGGCGCTGGGGCACCTGCGATCGCTGCTAGGCGACACAGTCTCAGATGCGGACACCATTGAGGTGCACGACTGGGCACCGGCAGCGCCACCGGCACTGTCGAACGACCACCTTGCTCGCTTGGTGCAGGCAACTGGGCAACCTGCGCTCGCCAAGGTGGGGTGGACGGACGTCGCGACGATGCAGTCGCTGGGCGTGCCCGCCACCAACTTTGGCGCCGGCGATCCCCTCTTGGCTCACCGCAGTGACGAGCACGTGACGGCGTCGCAACTGGACGCCTTCGTCACCACATTGAGTGCTTGGCTTCGCGCTGGCGCTTAGTAGTTGCGCAGCACCGAGATAACACGGCCGAAGATGGTGACGTCGTGCGCGTCAAACTCCATGGGCTCCATCGTGTCGTTCTCGGGCTTGAGCACCACGCGGGCGCCCTGGGGGAAGTAGCGCTTGACCGTGGCCTCTTCGCCAGGGATACCAGCAACCACAATCGCGCCCTTGTCGGCGGTCTGCTGGCGGGCCACCACGATGAAGTCGCCGGGCAGGATGCCGGCGTTGATCATGGATTCGCCGCGCACCTTAAGCACGAAGCTGTCGGCCTGTCCGGCGAACTGTTCGGGAATAGCCATGAGCTCGTGCTCGGTCTCAGCAGCCAGCACGCCGGTACCGGCGGCGACGTCACCCACGAAGGGGATCTGACGAATTGACGTGATTGTTGCTTCGGGAGCCACCACGGGGGCGCCATCAAGGATCACCGTGAGGGTGCGGGGCTGCTTGGGGTTCGAGACGATGTACCCGGCGTTCTTGAGCACTTCGATGTGATTCTTGACCGTTGCCGAGGAGCTGAGCCCCACGGAGGTGGCAATCTCGCGAATGGTGGGCGGGAAGTCCTTTTCGCGCTGGTAGGCGACGATGAACTCGAGAATTGCGCGGCGCATTGGGGTGAGAGCTTCAGCCATAAGGACTCCTTAACGAACAGTTGTTCGTAATACTAGGTCCTCTGGTCACCAGAATCAAACATCTGTTCGCTTTTTGCGGGGCGCGACCGTTGTGAGCCCCTCGAAAAGGAGAACTATGGAAACAATTCTTAGCCCCAGCCAATGTTGGGTCGATTTAGCCGATGCAATTGCCTGCGGTGTGGACCGCATCCTCTTGTACGGCCCACCAGGAACGGGCAAGACCTACGCCGGCCTTCGCTTCGGCGTGTCGTCCGGCGTGGCCGAGCGCCTCGTCTGCACCGAGGACCTCACAAGTGCTGAGATCACGGGAACTTGGATGCCGGTGGGTGCGGGCCGCTGGGAGTGGCGCGAAGGTCCGGCCATTCGTGCCTGGCGACACAATGGTGCGGGTGGCCGATTGGTGGTCGATGAGGTTGACCGCGCCTCCGGTGATGCACTGAGCACCTTGTTGTCGATTACTGACTCGATTGAGTCAGCGCGTTGGCGAAACCCCGAAACGGGGGAGTGGGTGCGCCCGGGCCCCGACTTCAGCGTGGTCATGACCACCAACATCGAGGAGATGTCGGCGATTCCGACGGCGCTGCTGGACCGCTTCGCCGTTCGTATTCGCATCGATCAGCCGCATCCCAGCGCCGTGGAGAAGCTCAGCGCTGATCTGCGCGCACCCGCATTGCAGGCCGCGTTGGCCGAGGGTGGGCGACGTTTGTCGCTGCGCTCGTTTTATGCGTTCGATCAACTTCGTTCGGGGGTAGGTGCGCATCGGGCCGCCGCACTCCTCTTTGGTGCCACGCGCGGTCAGGACTTTCTCGACGCACTGACGGTCGGTGCGTTGCGATGAGTGTGTTTCCCGAAATCCTGAGTGGTCGAAGTGATGGCTTTGTGCCAACGGGCTGGACAATTACGGAGGGTGCACCTATTCGAGGTGCTGCCAGCTGCAATTTCACCGATCGCATTCTCCAAGTCCCACTTGGGTATGGCCTCGGCGAGCGGGTGGTGCGAGCACACGAATTGGCGCACGTGCGCATGAGTCCGCACTGCAGCGACGTTGGCGCGCTTCCTTTCGATGTTCACCCTAGGGCGGCGGAATGCGCGGAGGAGTTTCGGATCAACACCGTCCTCGCTCGCCTCGGGTTTGACGTCGAGGAGCTGCGAGACGGAAGCGAAGGGCTGTCGGGAGAACGTGTGGCGCTGACTGGGGAATGGGACGAGGCGGTGCTCTTTCTCCTGGCCGTCGTGGGCACGGGAGGAGAGCGCACCTACCTTTCCGGCGTGCGACGCCATCAACCCGAATGGCTGCCGGCACTGCGCGCCATCGCGAAGCAAGCGAACGCACTGGTCGCCGATGTGCCAGTGGCCCGCCTGGCGTCGACCGATTTGACGCCAGAGGGGCAGAGCGAAGGCTACGCCCGCTACACCGTACCGCTGGCCCGAATGGTCACTTCCGCCTTGCGGGCAACGCCACCGACCTCGTCAGATGAGCTTCGCCGCTTTCGGCGAAGTCTGCAACCCGGCGCTCGTCGCCCCGCAACGGGTTCGTTCGCACCGCTCGTGCTGGCACCATCGGTTGAACCGGTGCTGCGCGAGCGTCGGCCCCTTGTGCGGCGGCGCCGTCCGCAGACGTCTGGCACCTCCTTGGCCTACCCGCAACGACTCCTTACCGACCCCTACCAACGCGGATTTGCCGGACGGCGACGAAGTCGTGGAGCGGTCATCGTCATTGATCAGTCGGGGTCAATGGATATCGAAGAGAAGCAACTCCACCAACTTCTCGCCATTGCGCCCCAGGCGCTCATTATTGGCTATTCCCATCGACCTGGCGACCAAGGGCACACCCCGAACGCGTGGATATTGGCCACCGAACAGGGCGTTGTGCCCCAGCCGCACACCGGCAATATCGGCAATGGTGTTGACGGCCCTGTCCTGGAGTGGGCGGCAACCCTGAGGAGACCGAACGATGTGATGATCTGGGTCACAGACGGGCAGGTGACCGATGCCCACGACCACCCATGTGACACCCTCTCTCTAGCGTGTGCACAGATCGTTCAACGAGAACGCATCAAACTCGCCAGTTCGCTCGAAACGATTGGCGAGTGCGCACAAGGGCGCCAAGCGCCACTGGACCGGTTTGGTCGAGTGGGGCGAAAGCTCCTGGAGATTCGATAAAAATAATTTGACTACGAACAGACGTTCGCTTACACTAGCGAACAGACGTTCGTAAGAGTGAGGAAGAAATCATGGCTGCAGTTGAGATGTTCCCTGATCAGTACCTAGAACCAGCGGTGGCACGCCCCGCGCTGCGCCTGGTGCCTATCCCCGCACAGGCTGCCCCTTCATTCCGAAGCGGCCCCTTGGTCGCCCAGCGCCGTGCCGCACGTGCTCGGATGCTGCAGCGTCGTCGTCGCTTCCTTGCCGCCTTGGTGGTGATTGCGGCACTCGTAGCACTCGCAACGCCAGGACTCGCCTTCGGCGGCACGACGGCAACCGGCATGGCGGTATCGTCAGAGGCCGCGACCAACTACCCACCAGGCACGACCTACATCGTTGCCCCCGGTGACACGTTGCAGTCGATTGCCGCACAAGTGAACCCGCTCGATCCCCGTCGCGCTTACAACGCGCTACGCGCCGAGCTTCGCTCCACGGTCGTAATCACCGGCGAGCACATTCCAATTCCCTAAATTTTAGGGTAATTGAAGTACGATTGGTATGTGCGTTGCCCCTTTTGCTCAACCGATGATGATCGCGTTGTCGACTCTCGGTTAGCTGAGGATGGTGTTGCGATTCGCCGCCGTCGTGAGTGTTCCGCCTGCGGTCAGCGCTACACGACGTTTGAGCGCATTGAAGAAGTCGGTCTGTTTGTCGTGAAGCGTTCGGGTGAGCGCGAGCCCTTCGCCCGTATCAAGATTCTCGGTGGCATCCGCTCGGCCTGCAAGAACCGCCCAGTTGACGAAGATGCCATGAACCAAATCGTTGAAAGTATTGAAGAATCGATGCGCTTGCTAAACCGAGACGTGACGAGTGAAGAAGTCGGTTTGGCAACCCTTGAGGCGCTTCGCACCGTCGATGACGTCGCCTACGTTCGTTTTGCCTCCGTCTATAAGGGCTTTGAAGACGCCGCTGACTTTGCTCGCGAAATCGGCAACCTGGTGAAGACGACTGCGCCAAAGCACCGGGGCTAACAGTGCGACTGGCTACCTTTACGCCCCAGAGCGTAGTTGCTATCTACGCACACCCTGATGACGCCGACGTCGCCGCCGGTGGTGTGATGTCCTTGTGGGCCGAGCAAGGCGCCCAGGTGCACCTCGTGGTGGTCTGCGACGGCGCCAAGGGTTCGCACGTGGCTAGCACCGACGCCGCCGACCTCGCAGCCACGCGCCGCCGTGAACTGCAACAGGCCGCCGACGTGATGGGCCTGGCCTCCGTTCACACGCTGGGCTATCGCGATGGAGAGGTGACGAACTCACTCGAACTGCGTGAGCAACTCGTGCGCCTCCTGCGCCTGCTCACGCCCCAGATTGTCATTGGACCCGATCCGACGGCGACGTTTTTTGGCGGGGTTTACGTCAACCACCGTGACCACCGCGAGACGGGCTGGGCACTGTTAGACGCGGTCGCCCCGGCGGTCTCGATGCCGTTGTACTTCCCTGATGCTGGTCCGGCTCACGTGGTGGAGACGCTGCTGCTGTCTGGGACACACGAGCCGGACGTCGCGGTGAATATTGCCGCTGCGCTGGAGCGCAAGGTGGCTGCGGTGGTAGCGCACTCGTCACAAATGGCGGGCGACGAAGAGGGCATCGCCCAGGTTGTTCGCTCTCGGGCCGCGCAAGCCGCGCACGCGGTGGGTACATCATTCGCTGAGGCGTTCCGCAGTGTCGAACTCGCCGGCTAGCGAGCCAACTCTGGCCGAGGCGCCAATTCTTCACATCGACCTCGACGCGTTCTTCGCGTCAGTTGAAATTCTCGATGACCCGACATTGCGTGGCAAACCGGTGTGCGTGGGAGGTGCCGGTGACCGCGGTGTTGTGGCGTCGGCGAGTTACGAAGCTCGCCGCTACGGGGTGCGATCGGCGATGCCTTCGGCGGTGGCTCGTCGACTCTGTCCCGAAATGATTATGCTGCCGGGGCGGTTTGATCGCTACGAGGAGTACTCGTCGAAGTTCCACGCCATCGTGAACGACGTGACGCCACACTTCGAGCCCATCAGTCTCGACGAGGTGTTCGCCGATCTCTCTGGCCTCACCGCTTTGCAGGTCACGCCCTTGGTGGCGGCGCAGACGATTCGCACCCGACTGAAGGACGAGCTCCTCCTCGAGTGCGGCATCGGGGTGGCGCGCAACAAGCTCTTTGCGAAGTTGGCCTCCAAGGAGTCCAAGGCAACCGTCGTCAATGGCCGATTGGTGCCAGGCCCTGGAGTCGTCTGGGTTGACCCTGCGCTCGAGGCGAAGTGGCTCAATGAACTACCCGTGCGAGCGCTCTGGGGCGTGGGGCCGGCAACGTCGGCCAAACTGCAACAGCTCGGTCTGCCACTCATTCGGGACTTGCTCAAGGTGGACGAGGAGACTTTGGCCTACCACTTCGGTCCGGCCATGGCCGCCACGCTCTCGTCCTACGCCCGCGGCGAAGATCGACGTGAAGTGCAGGTCAATCGCGCGGCCAAGTCGCTGGGCCACGACCAAACTTTTGCCCGGTCGGTCATCGGAGCGAGCGCGCTGGCGCCACATATTCGCCACCACGCCGGCATCGTGGCGCGCGCGTTACGCAGCAAGGACCTCGTCGCCCGCACCATTACGACCGGTGTGCGCTTCGACGACCTCTCGATGGTGTCACGGTCTCAGACGTTGCCCTTTGGCGTCGACGACGAAGAGGCCATTGTTGCCGTCGTGAGTGCCCTCATCGACTCCATCCCCCTCGCACTGCCGGTGCGACTGCTCTCGGTGCACGCCTCGTCGCTGCTCGAGCGTGAGCGCAACGTGGTGCAGCTCTCATTTGACGTTGCCTCAGGGGCGACCGGGCGCGATGAAGCCATCGAGCGCTCGCGCGGGACGCAGGTGGTGAATGAAGGACTCCGCGACGTGCTCGATGAGATCCGTGGTCGCTTTGGCACCGCCGCGGTCGGCGTGGCGAGCGAGCTTTCTAGCGACGGTCTCGACGTGGCGCGTCAGCGTGGCGCCCACGCCTTTGGTCCCGCCCCTACGGACGAACAGTAACGAGGGTCCCGATGGGCGTGTGCGGCCAGACAGTCTGCGCCGACGCGAAGGGCATCTCAACGCAGCCCAGACTCTGCTCGAAGCCGTAGGAAGCACGGATGTAGCCGTGCAGGGCCTCGCCGCCGTGGAAGTAGCTGACCCAGGGGATGCCTGGGTCCGCGTAGGTCGATCCGTCAGGATTCGTGCCGCGCATGGTTTGGCTGGTGTAGCGCAGGTAGACGGGGTAGGTACCCAGTGACGACGGTGCCTGGGCGATGCCCGTGTTCACCAGGGTGTGAAAAATGGCGGCGCCGTCGCTGTAGAGGGTGAGTGTCTCGGGGGAGTGCTCAGTGACGTCGACGTACGCGTAGGGCCCAGCCATCTCCGCCTTGGCGGCGGCGACCACGAGCGTGTGCCATGAGGTGGGGTCGAGGTTGCCGGTGGTGGGGAGTCCGTGGTCGCCTTGAAAGCGCATGAGACCAGCGCTCAGCACGACGTTCGATGCGCCGACCGACCACTGCGACGCCAGCAAGGGGGCGAGTGCGGGGAACCGCCAGGTAAAGGTGCCCGGCGTTTCACTGGTGAGGTCCGTACTGGGTGTCGTTGGGGTGAACGTCACGGGGAGATAGTGCAGTTCAGCCAGTAACTGATCCTCGAAGGTCACGTCGGGGCTCAAGGTGCGCACGACATCGCCACTGTGGGTCACGGTGCAGGTCGTGGCGCACGACAGCGCAGTCGGCACGGTAATGCGATAGCGCCCAATGGCGGGCAGTGATCCCGACACCGTGGCCGAGACCTCAGTGGGGGATACCTGGTGCCACTGCGTGGTGATGGCGGGGGAGAGTGTGAGTGGCGGGAGCTTGGCAATCGTCACGGGCGAGGAAAACATCAACTGCACAAGGGGACTCGACGGTGAGGTGCCGGCCTCAACGTGGGCCGTCGCCGTCACGACGACCGGGCGATGGTGAGTGACCAGAAGCGCAACCGTGAGCGCCACCACGCCCACGCCGAGGATGACGAAAAGTGTGCGCTTCACAGTGGAAGCCTACCGGAGCGTTCCAAACGGATTTGTGCTGAAAGCGGCGATGGGTGGCGCGTGACTGGCGATACGCCTCCTCTAGTAGGATGGACGTTCTGGCGGCGTGGCCGAGCGGTTAGGCAGGGGCCTGCAAAGCCCCGTAGTCCGGTTCGACTCCGGACGCCGCCTCCAGGACAAACCGGTCTTCGCGTCTTCGCGGAGGCCGGTTTTGTTCTTTGTGTGACCACGCTCGTCCTGCGCTCAGGGCACCCTGCGAATTAGGATATGGACCAGGAAAGAGGTAGTCATGTCGTCAGGTAACAAATGGCCCAATGTGTCCGATGCTGGTCAGGTCGGCACGTGGTTGCTCGACATGGACGGCGTCTTGGTGCGCGAGGAGCACCCCATTGAGGGCGCCAATCGGTTCCTCGACGTGCTCGAAAAGACCGGCACGCCCTTTTTGGTCTTGACCAACAACTCGATGTACACCCGCCGCGATCTCTCGGCCCGCTTGGCCTACCGCGGCCTGAACGTCCCCGAAGACCGCATTTGGACTTCGGCACTGGCCACAGCCGGCTTCTTGGCCGATCAGCGCCCGCAGGGGTCGGCCTTCGTCATTGGTGAGGTCGGCTTGACCACTGCACTGCACGAGGCCGGCTACACCCTGTCTGACAACGACCCCGACTACGTGGTTATTGGCGAAACCCGCAACTACAACTTCGAGCGTGTCACCAAGGCCGTTCGACTGGTGGAGCAGGGAGTTCGCTTCATCGGCACCAACCCCGACCCCACCGGTCCTAGCGTCGAAGGCACGCTGCCCGCCACGGGCGCTCTCACGGCGTTGATCAGTCACGCCACCGGCAAGGAGCCCTACTTCGTGGGCAAGCCCAACCCCTTGATGGTGCGCTCGGCGATGCGCGTGCTGAACGCGCACTCCGAAAGCACGGCCATGGTGGGTGACCGCATGGACACTGACGTCATTGGCGGCCTCGAGGCCGGCCTGCACACGGTGCTGGTGCTGTCGGGCGTATCGACCAAGGAAGACGCCGAACGATTCCCGTTCCGGCCATCGCGCATCGTGGACTCGGTGGCCACGTTGGCCGACGAGCTTGAGCGCCACCATGGTCTCTAGACCAGGGGCGATGTCACAGGCGCGCGTAAAGGTGGCGCTATGACAGAGAAGCACCACGAAGTCCCTGAACTGGTGTTGGGATTCGACACCGAGACCACTGGTCTGGCAACGTCCTCAGAGAGGGCCATCTCGTACGGTTTCGCGCTCTATCGCAACATGGAGCTGGTCTGGAGCGATCACTATTACGTGGTGCCCGACGTGGAGATATCACCCGGTGCCGAACGAGTGCACGGTATTTCAAGAGCAATGCTGGAGGCCAAGGCCGCCCGCGGCGAAGCCCACACCGTCGAACAAGGATTAATTAAGACATTGGCGATACTTCGCCAACATCACGGTGATGGCGCGTGGATCTGTGGCGCCAACGTGTCGCATTTCGATATTGATATGTTCCAACGCAGCTACGGCTCGGTGATGAATAAATCTGTGGCCGACGATGGCCTCCAACTGGATGAACTTCGGATTATTGACGTTATTTCGCACGATATTGCGATGGAATCGAGAGCCGAAAACCCGCGGCGTCGCAACCTCACCGCCCTCTCGATGCACTACGGCGTTCGCGTTGGTGGCCACGATGCGCTCAACGACGCCAAAGCGGCATGTGAGGTCTTTTTCGCGCAGGTAGCGCAAAACACAAATGATTGGACGGGTCTGCGACCACCGGTGTCGTCGATGGACCCGGCCGAGATCGAGCACTACCGCGAGACGACGGCTGACTTTTAGTCACGTTCCAAGTGGTAGGATAGAAACCCTTAGGGGCCGTTGGCGCAGTCTGGTAGCGCACTTCCTTGACATGGAAGGGGTCACAGGTTCAAGTCCTGTACGGCCCACCATAAAAAAGAGTCCTTCGGGGCTCTTTTTTGTTTTGGGCGAGAACCTAGCGGACGTGCTGGACCTGCCAGGTGGTCACAGCGTTCGTTAACTCGTCCAGGGTGGCGATGAAGGGGCTGTCATTCTCGCTCAACGCGAGGTCGCGGCGGACGGCTTCGAAGTCCTCTTCCAACGCCCCGGTGTCGATCTCACCAGTGAGGCAGGGCCCGAGATTGTCGCGATAGCGAATGAGGGCCGTTGGATGATCGTCAACGGCCTCGGGAACACTGCCCAAACGAAGTGCGTGCGTTGCTCGAAGGAGGCGAAGGGCGGTGGCCAGCGTTGAACCCGTCTCGCCATCGCCACGTGTGGCGGTCGGTTCGTTCAGGGCGCGCTGCACCGCCAACTCCAGTCGAGCGAAGGCGTAGTGGGCACTTCGCGACAAGCGGACGTGGTTGACAACGGTGTCGCGCCGGAGCAACTGGTCGAGCACGCTGCGCACGTAGGTGCCGTAGGCAGTGACGAACGCTGCTTCGGCCGATTCAACGTCAGCACGTTGCGACGAAGGCCACAACAGATAGGCCGCGGTGGCAATGACCGCCCCGATGGCAACGTCGAGGAATCGGTCGCCGGCGGTGTGCAACGCGTTATGCGTGACGCTCGACAGCATGAGGAGGACCAGCGAAGAGACCAATCCGATAGAGAGGGCAAAGCTGGCGGGCCAGACGGCGTAAGCGACACTGGCCACGACCAGCACGATGCCCACGCTGAGCGCGTAGCTGGGGTGCAGTTCGGCCTCGAGGACGGCGGCCAACGTGGCACCCATCGCGGTGCCCAGTACGCGTGAAACACCGCGCTTGAGCAGGGTGTTGTAGTCGGGCTTCAAAATGACGGCCACGGCGAAGGGCACCCAGTAGCCCCGAGGAAGTGCCAGCACCTGGGACAAGATCGCGGATGCCGTTACCGCCACGGAGAAGCGAATGGCGTGGCGAAAGCCGGCGTCGGTGGTCCGTAGGTGGGAGCGAATGAACGCAACCCGTTCGGCCATGCTCATGTCGGCGCGTGTGTTGTCACTCGAGAAAGTCACCGATGAACGAGTCGAGGCCTCACGTTCCATTCGCGCCAGGTCTCGACAGGTGCGCAATTGTGCACGCAGCGAGATGAGGTGGGCGTGTGCTTGGCGTCCTAAGACGGCGTCCGTGCCAGCGGCGAGCGCCGTCATCGAGGCCAGCTCTTCGATCCGGAGACGCATGAACTGAGGGGGCTCAGGCGCATCGACCAGTGGGCTGCGAATCTCGGTAGCAATGTCGCTGAGGGCGTTCGCGTAGGCCTCCTCGCACCGCGCAATGGCGTCGGCCAGTGTTACCTCACCCATACGAAGTCGCAGTCCCGCGAGTGCGGTGAGCTCAATGCGGGAGCGACGCAACTGGTCAATGATGGCCTGAAGGTCACGGGCGTCGGCGCGCCCAAAGAGGCTCGCGGGGGAGAGGACCCGCTGTGCGGTATCGATCGCGGCGAGGGCGGAAAGTGCTGAGGTGGCGGGGTCGGCGAGCGCGTAGGTCGCAACGGCATCCATGGCCTGTGCGAGAACTTGGCGTTGATAGCGCAGGGAGGGTGGTAGACGGAGTGCCAGCAGGGCCAGTGTTTCGGTAACGGCACCCAGCATGACGAGCAGGGCGAGCGCGAGGGCGTGCCAGGGGCTGGCCGCTTGTCGACCGAGCACGACGAAGGCCACGATGACCTGGGAGCCGATAATCCCTTGGGTCTGACCGAACAACACCGCCAGGCCCATGAGAAAACACCACGGCAACAGCACGAGGTCGTGAAGGGCAGGCGAGAAGGCACTCACCGCGCCCAAAAACACGCTGCATCCAATACCGAGTGCGTCAATGAGCGCTAGTCGCAGAGAGAGGCGTGGCGCCCCGACCAAGGAAACGATGGCAATCAGATTGGCGCCAATGGCCATGGCAATGACGGTGGTTCGACCGACCCCCGCGACCCCTACGGCAAAGAGGGCGGCAACGGGAAGTGCAGTAACGAGACCCTTGACGGGGGTAATCGATCGGCGGTTGACGTCGAAGGCGGACGCAACGGCGTGACGGGCGTTACGCACTAGGAGAGTGGGTCAACCAACTCGAGGGCGAGCAGTGGCGCGGAGGCCTTGGAGATGCACTCCTGGTATTCGAAGGCACCTCTGGAGTCGGCAACGACGCCGCCGCCGGCCTGCACCGTCGCATTTCCGTTCCGTAAGGCGATGGTCCGAATGGTGATGGCGAAGTCGGCGTCACCATTGAGGGCGAAGTACCCGAGTGCGCCACCGTAGGGGCCGCGAGCGGCAGTTTCTGCCTCGTCGATAAGTTCCATGGCCCGCACCTTTGGGGCACCGCTCAGGGTGCCCGCGGGGAACAGGGCATTGAAGGCATCAAACGCGTCGAGTCCTTCGCGCAGCGTTCCGCGGACTTGGCTCACGAGGTGCATGAGGTGGCTAAAGCGTTCGACGTGCGCGAGGCGCTCAACGTTCACGGTGCCGGGGGTGGCAACACGGCCAATGTCGTTACGACCGAGGTCGACCAGCATGACGTGCTCGGCGATTTCCTTCTCGTCGTGCAGCATCTCTTCTTCCAGTGCGCGATCGGCCTCGGGCGTTGTGCCGCGGGGGCGCGTACCGGCAATTGGTCGCGTCGTGAGAACGCCGCTGTCCACGCGCACGAGCATCTCGGGCGAAGCGCCGACGAGCTGGCTGTCGCCGTTGTCGAGCAGGTACATGTACGGCGAGGGATTGAGTGCGCGAAGCACCCGATAGAGGGTCAGTGGCGAGACGGACGTCGGCCGAGTGAACTGCTGGGAGGGAACCATCTGGAAAATGTCGCCGGCGACAATGTGTTCCTTGGCTACCTCGACTGCGGCCTCATATTGGGCCAGGGTGAAGTTCGAGTACGAGGCGGCACGAGCGCGGATGTCGATGGATCCGCGCTGCTGTGGCGCCATCGCGACGAGGCGCTCAGTGGCCAGGTCGGTGGGCGGGGCGGGGGAGAGCAGCGTCTGCACGATGTTCTCCACCCGGGAAACAGCCTCGTCGTAGGTCGTGTCGATGCCACCGTCGAACGTGGCGAGGACGGCCACGGTGGTGGAGTGACGCAAGTGGTCACACACCAAGACAGCGCCAGGGAACGAGAAGTCGATGTCCGGCCACGGCGTCGCACCGAGATTCTTGGGCAACTTTTCGAGGCGACGGACGTAGTCGTAGCTCACGAACCCAACGGCGCCACCGAGGAATGAAGGGAGGTCAGCTGGTTGGTGCAAACGATACGACGACAAGCGTTCTCGCAGGGCCTCCATGGGGTTTGGTGCGTCAGACGAACGACCCGCGAGGCGCTCCGCGTCAGGCTGTGCGCAAATGCGCCATTGACGGTCGAGTCCAATGAAGCTGTAGCGGCCGGTGTTGTCGGAGACGGCGGCACTTTCGAGCAAGAAGAAGGCTCGGCCACCGGCGAAGCGCTGATAGATCGAAACGGGCGTCTCACGGTCGAGCTGCAACGTCTGGGTGAACGCAATGGTGTTGAAGCCCTCCGCAAGGAGGCTGCGCACCTCTTCGCGCGATGGAATAGCCATCTCCCTAGGTTAGTGACTGATGCCGCCAACGCTTTAGGATGCAAGGGTGGCTCAGCGTCCGTCTGTTCTGGTTATCGACAACTTCGACTCGTTCGTCTACAACCTTGTTCAATACTGCGAGGAACTCGGCGCCGCGGTGACCGTTCGCCGTAGTGACGAAGTGACTGTCGCCGATGTTGCGGCAGGAAACTTTGACGGGGTGCTCGTGTCTCCGGGCCCCGGCCACCCTCGCGACACGCCAGAAGTGCTCGAGATCATTCGCTATTGCGGTGACCACAACATCGAACTGTTTGGGGTCTGCCTTGGCCACCAGGCTCTCGCCGAAGCCTTTGGCTACGACGTCGTTCGGGCACCCGCGCTCTTTCATGGCCGCGCCAGTTCGATTTCGCACTCTGGTGAGGGCGTGTTTCAAGGCGTGAGCTCGCCACTAGTGGTTGGGCGCTACCACTCATTAGTGGTCGACCCAACAACACTGGGCAACGAGTTCGTCGTGACGGCCGCAGCGGGTGATCTCATTATGGCGATGCGCCACGCGACGAAGCCACTTGAAGGGGTGCAGTTTCACCCCGAGTCGGTACTGACGCAGGCGGGCTACACCCTTGTCGCCAACTGGCTCGTTCGCCTTGGCGCCACTGACGCTCTCGCTATTGCGGCAGCACTAACGCCCGGCGCCGAGGCGCGGCGAGCGGCACTGCCGTCACCGAGCGCTTAGAAGCGTTCGCCTACCGCAACCCGCGTTTCAACGACGTCGCCGTTGACGAGTTCCACCAGATAGCCCGCGGGGCCGGTGACCGGATCCATTGGTCGGTCAGCGACGACCCGGACTGCTTCGGTGCCCTCGTACCAAATGCCTACGTTGTTGTCCGTGCAGTAGGCGCGAGGGTCAACGACGCCGTCACGCATAAGCGTGTGCAGCAATGGTCGTCGCTGTGCTTCGGCGTCGTAGTGGACGCCGTTGGCGTAGGGGAGAATGCCGAGCCCATTGGTAATCGGCTGCAGGGTCTGGCCAAAGGAGTCGGTGGTGCCACCGGTGTGCCAGCAGATGGAACCGGCCGAACACCCGCTCAAGATGACACCCTTTTCCCAGGCGGCGCGCATGGCCTCATCAATGCCATGGAGCCGCCACAGGGCCAGAAGGTTGGCGACCGAGCCACCCGCTACCCACACCAGGTCAGCGTTCGTGAGTACCTCGAGCGGGTCGCCCGATGGCTGATAGAACACCCGAAAGGCGCTGACGTCACAGCCGGCGACGGAGAAGGCCTCGAAATAGCGAGCGAGGTTGGCTGCTTGATCGCCACCGGCAGTGTCGAGCACGACCACGCGGGGACGCGTCTGCTTGGTGAGACCCAGTGCCTGGTTGACCATGTCACCGACGCGCGCTGTTCCTTGCGTGGGGCCGGCAACAAAACCACCGCTGGTGGCGAGAATCCGCGACGTCATCGTGGGGCCAGGTGTGTGGCGAAGAAGTCGAGCGTTTGACGATACGCCTCGGCGCTCGCGTCGGCGTTGTACTTGTCGGGGCGGCCCTCGCAGTGAAAGCCGTGGTGGGCCTCAGCGAAACGAACAACCTGTGTGTCGAAGTCGGTGGCGGCCAGTGCAGTGCGGAGCATTTCCACCTGGTCTATCGGGATGCCGGTGTCGAGGTCGCCGTAAAAGCCGATGACGGGGCAGGTGATCGATGGGGCGAGGGCAATCTGGCCAGGAAAGCCGAATCGACCGTTCTCGAGACCAGAGCCGTAGTACGGGGCTGCGGCGCCGACGATACCCATCGTGGCCGCCACAAAGGTCACGGTGCCGCCCATGCAGTAGCCAACGCAGCCAATGGACTCGGTGGGGTATCCAGCCTCGGTAAGGAATGCCACTGCGTTGCGTAGGTCGAATGAAATGTCGTCGGCGTTCAATGCACCCATGTGCTCCATGGCCGAGGGGAAGTCGTCGTAGGGCACCTCGGGGGAGCCGGTGCGGTGAAACAGTTCGGGTGCGACAACGTAGTAGCCCTCGGCGGCGAAACGCTGCGTGACGTCACGAATGTGGTCATTTACCCCAAAGGCCTCTTGAATTACGAGCAGCGCACGAGGCGCCTCGGGTGACCCCGCCACGAAGAGGGGCGTCGTGTTGTGGGTCACGCTGCTCATTCGAAGCTCGGTCCCAGGTCGCGGGAACGCTTGAGCTCGTAGAACCCGGGGGTGCTCGCCACGGCAACAACGCCGTCGTAGAGGCGGCCGGCGTCTTCGCCCTTCGGTGCTGGGGTGACGACTGGACCAAAGAAGGCGATATCGCCGACGTGAATGACGGGAGTGCCGACGTCGAAACCGACGGGGTCCATGCCCTGGTGGTGTGAGGCCCGCAACGCCTCGTCGAGGTCACTGCTGTGGGCAATGGCGGCCAAGTCGGCGTCAAAGCCGCAGTCCGCGAGTACGGTCGCGATCGTGGCGTCAAAGTCGTCGCGCTCATTGTTGATGTGGAAACGCTGTCCCCAGTTGTCGTAGAAGGCCACGAGACCCTCGGTGCCGTAGCGCTGCTCGACCGCGATCATGACGCGAGCGGGTCCCCAGGCCTTTTGCATGAGTTCGACGTACTGCTCGGGCAGGTCGCGACCTTCGTTCAAGACCGCGAGGCTCATCACGTGGAGGCGCACCTCGACGTCGCGAACGGTTTCGGTCTCCTTGAGCCACCGCGAGGTGATCCATGCCCATGGGCAGATGGGGCAGACCCAGAGATCAATTGGCTGTGTCATTGGTCATTCCTCTTGGTAAATGCTTCGAGGATGGTGGCAACGGCGTTCGTGACGCCGACCGCAGTGGGCAAGTCGAGCATTTCGTCGATGCCGTGCGCGTTGGAGTGTGGTCCCAGCACACCCGTGGCAACAAACTGCACACCGGGGTAGCGCTTACCGAGTGAGGCCAAGAACGGAATGGTGCCGCCTTCGCCGGTGAAACCGGCGGGCTTGCCAAAGGCATCCTGGGAGGCCACCTGCACCGCCTCGGCCAACCACGGCGCGAGTTCCGGCGAGGACCAGCCGTCGGCAGCCTGGACGTCAGCGGTGACACGTGCCCCGTGGGGCACGTCGGTCGTCAGCGCGTCGCGCACTGCCTTGACCGCACGCTCGGCGTCAACGGCCGGTGGGAGGCGCAGTGAGAGGACGACGGAGGTGAAGGGTCGCAAGACGTTGCCGGCCGCGTCGACGTGGGGGATGCCGTCCATGCCTGTTACTGAAAGCGTGGGCTTCCAGGTGCGTCGAACGATGCGGTCGGCGTCGGAGTCACCCAGAGTGCGAAGGCCCGCAACAAGGGGCATGTCAGCGGCGGCAACGTCACCGAACTCGGCCGCAACCGCAGCGGCAGCGACGTGCACCGCTTCGGGGATTTCACAGTGCAGTTCCTCGAGAACGATCTCGCCAGTGTCGGCATTCTCAATACGGTCGAGTAGCTGACGCAAGACGCGGAACGACGACGGGACGACGCCGGAGGCGAGGCCTGAGTGCACGCCGCGCTCGAGGACGTCAATGGTGAGTTGGGCGTGCAAGGCACCGCGCAGCGAGGTCGTCACCCAGAGGCGGTCGTAGGTCAGCGCGCCCGAGTCGAGGCAGATCATCAGCTCCACTTGGCCGAGCTTGGGCTTGAGGTAGTCGAGGTAGGCCTCAAGGTCGGGGCTGCCGCTCTCCTCGCTGGCCTCAATCAAGATGACGCAGCGGGGGTGGGGGATGCCATCGTTTTCCATTGCCTCGACGGCGAGAAGTGCCGCAAACGTGGAGTAGCCATCGTCGGCCACACCACGAGCGAAGAGGCGGTCACCGCGACGCACCGGCGTGTAGGGGTGGAGGCCTTCGGACCATGGCAAGAGTGGGGGCTGCTTGTCGAGGTGACCGTAGAGCAGCACCGTGCCGCGGTCGTCGTCGATTTCCTCGTCATCGGTCGTGGCTTCGATGGTCACGCACAAGACCGGGGTGCGACCTTCGAGGCGGTGAATGGTGACGTCAGCGGCTTCGAAGTTCCGCGACAACGCAAACTCGGCGAGCAATTCGGTGGCCCGTTCGAGGTGGCCGTTCGTGGCCCACTCAGGGTCGTAGCCCGGGGACTGACAAGGGATGGTGGCGTACGTCTCGAGCGTGGGCAGGGCCTCGCGCTCGAAATCTTCAAGTGTTAGTGGCACACGTTGAGATTACTTGGTGGCGCGGGAAAAATGGACTGCCTGCCAGCAGTACCAGGCAACGTCGGAACGCAGTCCTGCGAGCGGGTCGCCAGCGACTGTAAGTTCCTTCTGAGAAATCGTGTCAGGCAGGCTGTGGATGAGGCTCCAGCCAACCCGTACGCCGTAGTCGCCAATGGGCCACACGTCACGGCGGCCCAGCGTGTGCATCAGATACATCTGCACCGTCCAGGGCCCTACGCCCTTGACAACTGTGAGTTCCTTGACAATCTCGGCATCGCTCAGGCGCCCGTGGTCGGCGAGGCGAACGTCACCACGCACCACGTGCTCGGCCAGCGAGACCATGGCTTCAGACTTGGCGCGGTTGAGACCAGCGCCCTTCAGCGCCTCAGCACCAGCGGCGATGATGGCCTCTGGTGTCACGGTGCAGCCGATGGCGTCAATGACGCGTGCGTGGATCGTGTTGGCCGCAGCCGTCGCCAAAAGTTGAAAGGTAATGGAGCGAATAAGAGCATCAAAACGTTGGCTCACGGGAGCGGGGCGCCGTGTCGGCGGCAGACCAGCATTGGCGACGACCGCGCGAAATGCCGGATCGGCTCGAACGATCGCAGCCGCGATTTCGGCGCGTGAGGCCACGGCTTAGTTGTCTTGGGAGACGCTGACGCCGACCGGAACCTGCTGGGCCTGGTGAACGACCTGGGCCAGCAGGGCAGTGATGGCACGCACGGGTGCGGCGGGGAAGCCGAAGCGGCGACGAGCGAGGACGACGCGCCGCTGCGAAATGCCTTCGATCGGGATGGCCACGAAGTTTGGTCGCAGGTGCTGCGACAGCATGGTCGAGGGCAGGATTGACGGACCGTGACCGTCGAACGTCAGCGAGGCAATGGTGCGAAGTCCGTCAAGCTCAACCAGTGGGACCAAGGTGACGTCGGCCTTGGCGGCCGCCTCGTCGATCTCTCGGCGCAACGGCGTGCCGGGGTAGGGGAGCATGATGCCGATGTTGGCCAGGTCGGCCATCGTCACCGATTCGCGGCTCGCCAACTCGTGTGTTCGAGCAATGATCAAGACAAGGTCCTCGCGGTAGAGGTCAGTGTCGGCCAGTTCCGGTGCCGCCACTGGCCAGGCGAGAACAGCAATGTCGAGGGTGCCGGTGACGAGCTGGGGCTCAATCACCGAGTTGGTGCCCTCGGTGATGCGCAGTGAAATGTGGGGGTAGATTTTGCGCTGCGCGTTGAGCAGCAGTGGAACGACCCAACGGCCGGCGGTGCCAATCATGCCGACGGAGACCTGGCCACGGACTTCGGAGTTGAGTTCACTGACGTCGGAGGCGATTGCGCTCAACTCGGACAGGATTCGTCGTGATCGATTCACCACGATGGTTCCCGACTCGGTAATCGAGCCACTGGCGCGGTCCACGAGTTCGCAGCCGAGCTCGGATTCGAGGCGAGCGATGCGGTTTGAAATGTTGGACTGCACCGTTCCCAGTGCTTCGGCAGCACCCGAAAATGTGCCGTGTTCGGCAATGCCGACGAGTGCTTCGAGCTGACGTATCTCCATAGATATCGAGTATAACGATTAGCCTTATCGTGGTGATGCACTTGTTTGATGACTCTGCGTCGCCCATACTTGAATCAAGTTGTTTTGACCCACCCCCCCAGGGTCAAAACAGTGTTTCGCAGAAGGACCGCCGCTCTCGAGCGCGGTCCTTTTGTGCTTTTGGAAAGGAATTAGCCTTGATACCAATGGCTCTTCCTGTGCGTTCTCGTCTTGCTGCCCTCGGTGTTGCGGCGACGAACGGCCTCGTCCGACGACTCGGGCGAGGCGCGGGCACAGTCGCTGGTGGCCGCGTCGGACTCCGGCTCGATCCTCGCCTCCTGGAGCGCTTAGCACGGGGTCGCGAGATCATTGTGGTCACCGGCACCAACGGAAAGACGACCACGTCCGCGCTCGTTCGCGAGGGGTGGGGCGGCGACGTTGCGGCGAACACCACTGGTGCCAATATGCCCGCAGGGCACGTCGCAGCCTTGGTCGCGTCGCGGTCGTCGCGCGTGGTGCTTGAAGTGGACGAGGCCTGGCTTGATGTGGTGGTCGCAGCGACGTCACCCGTGGCGGTCGTGCTCTTGAACCTCTCTCGTGACCAGCTCGACCGAGCCAGCGAAGTTCGCCAGCTCGCTGTGCGTTGGCGTGCCATCACGGTGGCGCATCCGGCACTGCGCATCATTGCCAACGCGAGTGACCCGCTGGTTGTGTTCGCGGTGGGTGACGCCGAAAACGTTGAATGGATTTCCGTTCCGCACGGCTGGCGTGAAGATGCTCGCTCGTGCCCAGTGTGCACGGCCGCATTGACCTTCGGTGACCACTGGTCGTGTTCGTGTGGGTTCACCCAGCCGACGGCGACCACCATTGTTGACGAGCGCGGTGCGATCTCGGTGCATGGCGAAGTGGTGCCACTAGACCTCGGCATCCCTGGCTTCTTCAACCGTGTCAATGCGACCTTCGCCCTACGGGCCCTCGCTGTGGTCGGCCAATCGCCAGGCGCCGTCTCAGCCCGACTGGCAACGGTCACGTCGGTGCAGGGTCGCTTCGGAGTGCGCACGTGGGCCGGACGAACGATTCGCCTGTTACTCGCCAAGAATCCGGCCGGTGTCGGGGTGTTGCTCAGCGAGCTCGATGAGGCCGATGGTGAACTGTGGATTGCTATTAATGCCCACGTGGCCGACGGTCGCGATCCCTCGTGGATCTACGACGCTCCCTTCGAGCACGTACAGCACGAAGTGGTGACCTGCCTGGGCGAGCGACGACTCGATATCGCCACGCGCCTCACCTACGCCGGCAAGGGCGTGCGCGTCGTCGACGACATTGATGAGCTGGCCTCGGGCGAAGGCCCCGTCACCCTCATTGCCAACTACACCGCGTTTCGCGAATGGTTCGAGCGGAGCGCACCATGTTGAAGATTGGACTGCTCTACCCCGACCTCCTCGGCACGTACGGCGACGGCGGCAACGCCCAAGTGTTGGCCTATCGGGCGCGCGCTCGGGGCATCGCCACCGAGATTGTGGAAACGCGCGTTGGTGATGCGCTGGTGGATGCCGACCTCTACCTATTGGGTGGCGGCGAGGACGGGCCACAGCGCTTAGCCGCCGACTTACTGCGCGAGAGTGATTTTGTTCGTCGCGTCGGCGATGGCGCGAGCGTCTTTGCCGTTTGCGCAGGGTTGCAGATCTTGGGGACCTCGTTTGCCGTTGAGGGTGACGCCCACTATCCAGGGGTGGGGCTCGTGGATGCGGTCACCACCAGAGGCGCCCGCCGTTCCGTTGGTGACATGGCTGCCGTAGTGGGCGACAACACGTTGGTCGGGTTCGAAAATCACGGGGGCGTGACCACCTTGGGCGAGGGGCTCGCGCCCTTTGGCACCATGCAGCGTGGCGTCGGCAACGACGGTCACGTCGACGGGTACAAACAGGGGCACATCGTCGCCACGTACGCCCACGGTCCAGCGCTGGCGTTGAATCCATGGTGTGCTGACGTGCTGCTCGAGATGGCGCTCGACCAATCCCTGGAGCCTCTGCACCTCATTGCCGATGACCTGCACGCCCAACGCGTGCGGGCCGTGCTCGGGAACTAGTACTCGTCGGAGGGGTGGACGCCGTAGTCGTCGTTCCCACTGATGTGACGACCCATCGCAGCGACCGCTTCTTCGATGCGGGCACCGAACTTGCGCATGTTCTCGTCGTCGGCCATCACGAGTGGTTCGCCAAAAGTGACCGTTACCGGACGTCGGCGAAACTGCGCGGCTTTGGTGAAGAGGGGCGCCTTGGCGTACTTGGCCCCGCGAAGGTAACCAGCGTCGTGAATATAGGTGGGCACCACTGCAGCCTTGGCTCGTTCAGCCAGGTAGCCGGCGCCGCCCTTGAACTCCTGCAGGTTGCCATCGGGGCTACGTCCACCCTCGGGGTAGAGCAGCAGGTGCCACCCGTCTTCGACGAGGTCGATTGCTAGTTGTGAGGAACGACGATTGAGCTTCTGGCGATCAAAAGGAATGGCGTTGAACGCCAGGACCGTAAAAAAGGCCTTGCGGGGGTCCATGAAGAAATTGTCCATGGCGGCCGCCACCACCGTCTTGCGGCGAACGGAGGCGGGGAGTGCGGCCAACATAATTGGCGTGTCGAGATGCGACGTGTGATTCGCCACGAAGATAAACGGACCACCGTGTTCGAGTTGCTCGGCACCAGAGACCTGGAGTGAACCTGCGCGGCGAATCAAGGGCACGATGCCACGGCCGAGGATCAGGCTTCGGGCGATACGTGCGGGGTACCCTCGCCCCCACTTTGTTGGAAAGTCCAATCCGATCTTCGCCATGGGTTAGCGGCGTGGCTTCTTCTTGGGGGTGTAGCGCTTCGAGGCGGCTGGTGTTGGCTTAGCGTCAACGGTGGCTGCACTCCCACGCTTCTCGCGGGGCGCACGGTTGCGACCTCGCTCGCGGGCCACCGCGTTCGACCCCTTGAACGATGCGTCACCGAATCGCTGAAGGCGGAAAGCGCGAATCATGAGCCACGCGGACATCACCAAGAAGAGCAACCCGGCGGTGCCCGACAAAACGCCGAACAGGATCCCAACGACAATGAGAGCCGGGCGATTGCGGCGCCACGCAGCAAGTCCAAGGAAGAGGCTCATGACGGCGGTGCCGACAAGAAGGAATGTCCAGTAGCTGTGCGTCTGAGCGATCTGCTTGACGCACAACGTTGCTACCAAGTGGTAGCCGGTGTGGCACAGGTGGCTGGCGGAGGGCTTGGCCGTCTGCGTCAGGTATGTCGTTTTGAACTTCAAGAAGGCGGGAAGAATCAATAACGAGGTCACAACGCCAATAGCGGTGGCGAAATAGCCAATCTTCTGCTCGAGTCCGTCGAGGCCGATGACCTGCTTGCGAGTGACGGGGCCTTCAGGCTTGGATCCGAAGAGCGAGCGCCGTGCTGGCTGTGGTTGCGGTTCAAGGTTTTCGTTCATAGACACGGATGCAAGGCTAGTTCCCTTCGCGGCGGTCGTGTTGGCGTCAGCGAAGTAGACTGGTCTCTCCGGGCGCTTAGCTCAGTTGGTTAGAGCGCAGCCTTCACACGGCTGAGGTCGAGGGTTCGAGTCCCCCAGCGCCCACTCGGAAGGCCTGCGATGCCGATCGCGAATTCTCTGCATGTCACACCCGCTTCGTATTTTTGAGGCGTGGAAGTACAGCTGACTGGAAGAAACAACAGCGTCGAGGTGCGGCTCGGGCTCTTGCTGGCGAACGTGCCGGAGTTGATTGAGGCCCTGGTGGCATCGAAGGCTCGCTCCTATTGCGTCATATCGGCTCCCGATGGTCGCTACGTGCAGTTCCGTGCACTTGAGTCTGAGCTGCTTGTTGAAGTCATGGCCAATGAATTCATGAAGACAGCGCCGCGAACGACGCCAGTGGGTGAAGCGCGTTTAGCCGAGTTGGGTTTCACGGCGCCCACCGAATCAATATCGCCAAATTGGCATTACGTTGTAACTACGGCACCGCAGCGCTTTGCTGCCGCCGGGGCTTTAAGCGACGTCTTGCTGCAGATTTGGGGACTCTCACCCGCCAGCATCGTTACCCTGAAGTCCTGGGCCGAGTAACGCGCCAGGTGGTGCGCCACCGCAAAAGGGGATCGTAATGAGTATGCATGGCGGAGGCGGCGGAGGCCGCGCTGGGATGAAGTCGCTGGTCAAGGACCGTAAGATCCTCGACCACCAAATCAAAAAGGGCACCTTCCCACGAGTCCTGAAGTTGGCGCGCCCGTATCGCACGCTACTCACGGTCTTTCTGTCGGCGGTGGTGCTGGACGCCGTTGTTTCATCCGTTTCGCCTCTGGTTCTGCGCGCCGTTATTGATAAGGGCATTTTGGGCAAGAACGAAGGCCTCGTTATTACGTTGTCCATAGCGACGGCGCTCTTGGCACTTGTTGATGCGGGGCTGTCAATTGTGACGCGTCGCATCTCGGCCAATATCGGCGAGGGATTGATCTTTGACATGCGCTCGAAGGTCTTTGCACACATGCAAGAAATGCCCATCGCGTTCTTTTCGCGCACCCAAACTGGCGCATTAATTTCGCGATTGAACAACGACGTCATTGGTGCGCAGCAGGCCTTTACCGACATCTTCTCCAACGTCGTGGGCAATCTGGTACTCGTCACCATCATTCTGGGAACGATGTTCGTCCTGAGCTGGCAGATCACGCTCATCGCGTTGTTGTTGCTTCCTGCCTTTTTGATTCCCGCACGCACCATTGGTCGCAAACTGGGCACCTTGTTTCAGCGGGGGATGGAACTCAACGCTGAGATGAACATGGTGATGTCGGAGCGGTTCAACGTGGCGGGTGCAATGCTGGTGAAGTTGTTCGGTCGACCGGCCGACGAGCGGGCATATTTTGATGACCACGCCGCCCAAGTGCGTGACATTGGCATTCGCCAATCAACCTTTCAGCGCTTCTTCTTTATTGCGCTCTCACTCATCGCCTCGCTGGCCACCGCCTTCGCCTACGGCTTTGGTGGGGTAGAGGTGCTGCACGGCGCACTCGCCATCGGCACCGTGGTGGCGCTGACGGCCTATCTAACGCGCCTCTATGGCCCACTGACACAGTTGTCCAACTTGAACATTGACTTCATGTCAGCGATGGTCAGCTTCGAGCGCCTCTTTGAGGTCCTCGACTTGACCCCGATGATTGCGGAGTCCATGTCGCCACAAACAATTCCGAGCGGTCCCGTGTCACTGACGTTTGATCACGTGTCCTTCTCGTACCCGAGCGCCGAAGAGGTCTCCCTGGCGTCGCTCGAAGCGGTCGCCAAACTTGAGACAACGGGCCGCACCTCGGTACTGCACGATGTGTCGTTCAGCGTGGCCCCCGGCACCCTGACCGCACTGGTGGGCCCGAGTGGTGCCGGTAAGACCACAGTGTCAATGCTGGTCTCGCGCCTTTACGACGTGAGCGATGGCTCCGTTGCGCTGAATGGCGTGGATGTTCGCGATGCGTCCTTCGCCTCTTTGCGTGACACGGTGGGTGTCGTCAGTCAGGATGCCCACCTCTTTCACGCAACGATTCGTGAGAATCTTCTGTTCGCGAAGCCCGATGCCACCGATGACGAGATTCGCGCCGCCCTGGTCTCGGCGCAGATTGCCGCTATGGTGGATGCGCTGCCGCTCGGTCTCGACACCGTTGTCGGTGAACGTGGCTATCGCTTGTCGGGTGGAGAAAAGCAACGCGTGGCGCTGGCCCGCCTGATGCTCAAGGCACCACGACTTGTCGTACTCGACGAGGCGACCGCCCACTTGGACAACGAGTCCGAAGCACTCGTGCAAGCCGCGCTCGAGGAAACGATGGCGTCGCGAACGTCACTCGTCATCGCGCATCGACTCTCAACGATTCGACGGGCCGACCAGATTCTGGTGATTGACGCCGGTCGGGTGGTGCAGCGAGGCACCCACGAGGAGCTGCTCGCCGCCGGAGGCCTCTACAAGGACCTCTACGAACGCCAGTTTCAGGGGCAGGGTTGACTCAGCCCATGGCGTGAGCGCCACCGTCGACGTAAATGATCGAGGCGGTGGTGCTACGCAGCAGTGGTGAGAGAAGGGCAATGGCCGTGTCGGCCACCGCGGAGGAGTCTGTGACGTCCCAGCCCAATGGGGCCTTGTCGTTCCAGGTGTCCTCGAAGACCGAGAAGCCGGGAATCGACTTGGCAGCCATGGTGCGAATTGGTCCGGCAGACAGCATGTTGACGCGGATGTGATCGGGGCCTACCTGACGTGAAAGGTAGCGGCCCAGTGACTCCAGGGCGGCCTTCATGACGCCCATCCAGTCGTACATGGGGTAGGCGTGCGTGCCGTCGAAGTCCAGGGCGACCACCGAAGCGCCGCCGTGGGCTTGTGACTTCTGCAGCAGCGGCTGGAATGCGCCCACCAGTGCAGCGAGCGAGTAGGTCGAAATGTGCATCGCGGTGGCGACGTCCTCAAAGGGAGCGGTAAACATGCCGCTGCCCAGGCAGGACTGAGGGGCGTAGCCAATGGCGTGAATCAGGCCGTCGAGGCGACCAAAACGCTGCTCAATCTCCGTCACGGCGCTCGCAACCTGCTCAGGGTTGGTGACGTCGAGCTCAATAATCTCGCCCACGTCGCCAAACTCGGCCAATTTGCGGGCGGTGCGCTCCGTCAGCGACAGTCCTCGACCAGCACCCGACAGGGCGATGGAGGCACCTTCCTCGAGCGCACGCTTGGCAATGCCGAAAGCGATGGAGTCGTCGGTGAGGACGCCAGTGACGAGGATGCGGTGATTAGTGAGAAGACCCATGTCATTAGCGTACCTAAACTGAATCGAAAGAAAGGGCGCATATGTCAACGATTGGAATTTTGGGTGGGACTGGTCCCGCCGGACGAGGTGTGGCATTGCGCTTGGCCTCTGGTGGTCACAACGTAATTCTTGGGTCGCGCGACGCCGAGCGCGCCGCGGGCGTGGCGAGTGAGTTAGCGCCCCGCGGAAGTGGCACCATCGCTGGTGGCACGAATGAGGACGCCGCCGGCGCCGACATCGTGGTGGTGGCCACCCCGTGGGACTCGGCCGTCGCTACGGTTGCCGGACTGAAGGACGCGCTCGCGGGCAAAGTCGTCATCTCGATGGTGAACGCCCTGACGCGCGAAGGCCGCGAGCTGCTGCCGTTGTACCCACCACGTGGCTCCATGGCCGCCCAGATCGCTCACGCCATTCCAGCCGCGCGCGTCATTGGCGCATTCCACCACTTGCCCGCATCGGAGATGCAGGAACTTGACAGCGGTCTGGACGCTGACGTGGTGATTTTTGGCGACGACGCCGAGGCTCGTGAGATTGGCGCGGCCCTCGTTGCCGACATGCCAGGCCTGACTCCCATCATCGCCGGCACCATGTCACTCGCCTCCGCCGTTGAGGCCTTCACCGCGGTGTGCATTTCGATCAACATTCGCCACAAGGCGCACAGCTACGTGAAGCTCGCGGGAATGTCGCGCTAATGCGCCTCTACGACACGGCACGCCAGGGTGTCTTTGAGCTCGAGGCGGGGCCCGTGGTCACCATGTACTCGTGCGGCATTACGCCGTATGACTCGGCGCACCTGGGCCATGCCTTCGTCTACTTGACCTTTGACGTCGTGCAGCGTCGCCTGCGCGACGCGGGCTACGAAACACGATGTGTACGCAACGTCACCGACGTGGATGACGACATCTTGCGTAAGGCTCGCTCGTTGGGGGTCCACTACCTCGACTTGGCCGCACGTGAGATGGCGAAGTTCGACCACGACATGCAACTCATCAATCTGTTGCCGGTCTACAGCGAGCCCCGAGCCACGGGTGCGATCCCCGAAATCTTGACGCTGGTGGGTGAACTGGCCGATCGCGGTCACGCCTACGAAGTTGACGGATGGGTCTACTTCGAAGCAGCCACCTTCCCTCGACTTGGTCAGGTGTCACACGCCACACGGGCCGAGATGCTCGAGTTGGCGGCACTTCACGGTGGCAACCCCGATGACCCCCGCAAGCGGGACCCACTCGACTTCGTCTTGTGGCAGCCCTCGCTGCCCGACGAGCCCAGTTGGGAGTCGCGCTGGGGTGCGGGTCGCCCCGGATGGCACATTGAGTGCTCAGCCCTCGCCATGCGCGACCTCGGCAGCACCCTCGACATTCATGGCGGTGGGCGCGACCTCGCCTACCCACACCACGACTGCGAAGCAGCGCAAACTGAGTCGGTGACCGGCGAGCCCTTCGTGAAGCACTGGCTCCACGTTGGCCTCGTGGGACTCAACGGCATCAAGATGTCGAAGTCGCTTGGCAACTTGGCGTTTGTCGCTGATTTGGTTGATCAGTCGGAACCCGCAGCCGTGCGCCTCGCCCTGCTCAACCACCACTACCGCACTGACTGGGAGTGGACCGACGACCAATTGGCACTGGCCCAGTCCCGTCTGGCAACGTGGCGTTCAACGCTGCTGAGCACCCGTAGCGGCAGCGTGCTCGATGACGTTCGCGCAGCCTTGGATAACGACGTTGACACGCCCGCCGCCCTTGCGGCAATGGACGCCGCGGCGCACGCCGGTTTCAACGTTGCCCCAGCCGCTGCTTTGCTGGGTATTACGCTGTAGGCAACGAAAGGCCCCCATGTCGGACATTGAAGTATTTCTTCCAGACGGCAGTGCTCGCCAGCTTCCCGCCGGCGCTACGGCACTCGATCTGGCAACTCAAATCGGCGCCCGTCTCGCGAAGGATGCCCTCGCTGCGACGGTGAATGGCGAGATGGTGGACCTGTATCGCCCGCTGCCCGCAGGAGCGACCGTCGCCATCATTACTCCGGCGAGCGCCGATGGTCGTGACGTACTGCGCCACTCGACGGCGCACGTCCTAGCCCAGGCAGTGACCCGACTCTGGCCGGGCGCCCACTACGCCATTGGACCAGCAATTACCGACGGCTTCTACTACGACTTCTCGTTGCCCGGCGGTGCCAGTTTCAGTGACGATGATCTCGAGCGTATCGACGCGACCATGCGTGAGATCGTTGCGGAGAACCAGCCGTTTGTGCGCGAGGAATACTCCTACGACGAAGGTCTCGAAGTCTTCAAAGACCAGCCCTTCAAAGTCGAGATCATCAGTGGTGTCCGCGACGGCGCAACCCCGGAAGACGCCAGTGAAGTGAGCGGTTCGGTCGTGTCGGCCTACTCAAACTCACCCGCCTTTAAAGACCTGTGCCGCGGCCCCCACGTGCCATCGACGGCGCGCTTGGGTCACTTCAAGTTGATGCGTGTTGCCGGTGCGTACTGGCGCGGTGACGAAAAGCGTCCGCAGCTGCAACGCATTTACGGCACGGCCTGGGAGTCAAAGGACGCCCTCGCCGCTCACCTCGAGCAGTTGGCCGAAGCCGAAAAGCGTGACCACCGTCGCTTGGGCACCGAACTCGACCTGTTCTCATTCCCCAGCGAACTAGGACCAGGTCTCGCGGTCTTTCACCCCAAGGGCGGCACCATGCGTCGCGTCATGGAGGAGTACTCACGCGCTCGTCACGTGGCCGCTGATTATGAGTTCGTGAACTCGCCGCACATCACCAAGGCCGTGCTCTTTGAGACCTCGGGACACTTGCAGTGGTTCGCGGACGGCATGTACCCGCCGATGGACCTCGACGACGGCCAGCAGTACTACCTCAAGCCGATGAACTGCCCGTTCCACGTCTTGATCTTCAAGGCGCGCCAGCGCTCCTACCGTGAACTGCCACTGCGAATGTTCGAGTTCGGCACGGTGTACCGCTACGAGAAGTCCGGTGCCGTCCACGGTTTGACCCGCGTTCGCGGTCTCACCCAAGACGACGCGCACATTTTCTGCACCCGCGAACAGATGCGCGACGAACTGGTGAGCTTGCTGACCTTCGTGCTCGACTTGCTGCGCGACTTTGGTCTCAACGAGTTCTACCTGGAACTCTCGACGCGTCCCGCCGGCAAGGCGGTCGGCACGGACGAAGAGTGGCAGGAGGCTGAGTCGACGTTGGCTGAAGTTGCGGGCACCGCGGGTCTCGAGCTGGTCATGGACCACGGTGGCGGCGCCTTCTACGGCCCAAAGATCTCGGTGCAGGCCAAGGACGCCATCGGGCGAACGCACCAGTTGTCAACGATCCAGCTCGACTTTCAGCTGCCGCAGCGTTTCGACGCTAGCTACATCGCGTCGGACAACACCCGTACTCGCCCCATCATGATTCACCGTGCACTCTTTGGTTCGGTGGAGCGTTTCATGGCGATTTTGATCGAGCACTACGCCGGCAACTTGCCCACGTGGATGAGCCCGGAGCAGGTGCGCGTCCTCGGTGTTCGTGACGACCACGACGACTACGCCTACGAGGTGGCCAAGGAGCTCAAGGCCGACGGTGTTCGCGTCAGCGTTGACCCCGCCAACGAGCCACTCGGTGCACGTATTCGCCGCGCCAAGTTGGAGAAGATTCCGTACATTTTGGTGGTTGGCGACGAAGACGTCGCCGCTCGCACCTTGGGCATCAATGCCCGTGGGGCGAACGACCCCGAACGCGGAGTTGGCGTCGACGAGTTCCGCACCCGTCTGCTGGCGGAAATTGCTGCACACGGCTCGCCGGAGATGACGCGTGGCGCTTGAGCGTTTCGCGGCCTCGTGGCGCGAAGCGTACGTAACAAGCCCTGAGGCCAGCGCGAACGCTCGCGATGAGGGGGCGTGCGTGTTCTGCACCTTCGCGGACATGGGCGTGAGCATCTCGTCGGGCGTTGTCTGGATGAACGACGACGCCTTCATCATTTTGAACGCCTTCCCGTACGGCAGCGGTCATCTCCTGGCACTACCACGCCGCCACGTTGCGAGCGTCTCCGACTTAAGCGACGCCGAGTACGCCGCCCTGGCCTTCGCGCAGCGACGCATGGTGCAGGCATTGGAAATTGCGTACGCGCCTAATGGCATGAACATCGGCATGAATATGGGCCAAGCCGCCGGCGCGGGTATTCCAAAGCACCTGCACGTGCACGCGCTGCCTCGCTGGAATGGCGATACCAACTTCATGACGACGATCGGTGAGACCCGTGTCTTGCCCGAATCACTCCAGTCCACGTGGGAAAAGGTCTCTGCCGCACTGGCGACACTGGCGCCGACCGACCCCTCGGTAGACTGAAGCGACGAGTCCGGGGGATTCATGTTCGACGGTAAATTCCGCAAATCAGTTGATGCCGGTATTTCGCCCGTCGGGCGATTCCTGGTTGGTCTCGGTTTCTCCGCCGACGCCTTGACGTTTTCGGGCCTGGTCTTCGCGCTGGTGTGCGCGTGGGCTATCGCCGAGGACTACTTCTGGTGGGCGATTGCGGCCCTCATTGTGTCGGGTGTGCACGACCTGCTTGATGGCGCAGTGGCGAAGGCCTCGAAGCGCTCATCGCAGCGCGGCAGTTTCTTCGACTCGGTAGTGGACCGCATTTCCGACGCGGCGATTCTGGGCGGCATCGCCTTTTGGCTGGTGCGCCACCACCCCGGTGAGTTGGTGTTGCTGCCCTTTGGTCTGGTCTGCACCTTCTTGATGATCTCCTACCAGCGATCCAAGGCAGAGAGCCTCGGCATCGCGGCGAAGGGTGGACTGATGGAGCGCGCCGAGCGGCTCGTGCTCATCGGAGTGGCGCTGTCGAACCACGCAATTTTCATCCCGGTTCTCTGGGGACTCTTGGCTCTGACCTCGATGACCATGATTGGACGTTTTTACCGAGTCTGGCAGGTGGCGGAGTCTCCGGTGCCGGCCGACCCCGCTGACCGGCGCTCGAGGCGATCGCCGCGTTCGTAGCAATGGGTCCACGCCTCAAGACTGCCGTCTTTCAGTCCGTTGGCGCGCTGCTGGAGCATCTGCCACTGCGACTCAGCACCTCGGTGGCGCGGGCTCTTGCGCCGCGCCTTCTGCGTCGGTCACCCAAGTGGCATCATCTTCGCCGCAATATTGCCGTCATCAGTGGCGGCCAAGGCACTGGCGCAGACCTCGATCGTCAGACCGCGCGAGGTGCAGCAACCTACGGCGCCTACTGGGCCGAGGGGGCGAAGCTGCCAAACCTGCCCCAAGCCACCATGCGCCGCCACTTCGTTATCGCGGAAGGTCTCGAGTACCTCGAAGAGGCATACGCGAGCGGCCGTGGCGTCATTGTTGCCCTACCGCACACGGGGTCGTGGGAGTGGGGTGGCGCGATCATCGCGGACCACGGCATGCCGATGACGGTCGTGGCCGAAGAGGTCGACCCACCCGAACTCTTTGAGTGGTTTTGTCAAAAGCGGGCGCAGATTGGCATCACCGTAGAAGGGCTGAACGCCGATGCCGGCACGAAGCTGCTCACCACCTTGAAAGAGGGCGGCGTTGTTGGTTTGTTGTGTGACCGCGATATCCAAGGCGGGGGAGCACCGGTCTCCTTTTTCGGTGTTGCCACAACGGTGCCAGCGGGACCGGCCACCTTGGCGTTGCGCACGGGGGCCGTACTGTTGACCGCCGCTTGCTACATGGGCCCCGGCGACGATCACTACGCCGTCATTACGCCCCCCATTGAGGCGGAGCGCCAGGGTCGCATGCGTGATGACGTGTACCGAATTTCGCAGGCCGTGACGACGTCGCTCGAGGGTCTCATTCGCCGCGCACCCGAACAGTGGCACGTGCTGGAAGATCGATTTGGAGCCAACGCATGAAGATTGCCCTGGTCTCTCCCTACGCACTGAGCGTCTTCGGTGGCGTGCAGGAGCAGGTCCTCGGCATGAGTCGAGAGTTGACCGCTCGGGGACACGAGGTCTTGGTAGTCGCCCCCGATGGCGACGATCGCACGACCTACGACACTCCGGCAACGGTGCAGCGATTCGGTTCACTGTTTTCGATTCCCGCCAATGGATCGCGGGCCCCACTCACGCTGTCGCGAGCTGCGTCGGTGGCGGCACGTCAGGCGGTGCGGTCGTTCGCGCCCGACGTCGTCCACTTCCATGAGCCGTTCGCGCCGCGGGTCGGCTACGCAACCCTTCGCGCACACGAGTTCCCATCGGTGGCGACCTTCCACCGCAATGGTGAGGGGCCTGCCGTATCGTTGACGCGACCACTGCTGCGACGTTTGGCTCGCACCATTGAGGTCAGTGCGGCAGTGTCACCCACGGCCGCGTCGACGGCACGCGAGGCGTGCGGTGCGGACCCTGAAGTGCTCTTCAACGGGTTCGAAATGGATCGTTTCTCGATGTATCCAAGGAGTATTCCCGCGACGCCAACCCTGATTACCGTCGGCCGCCTCGAGGAGCGCAAGGGTGTCGCGGTGGCGATCGAGGCAGTCCAGCACCACAATGCACGATGTGCCCCCGGCGACGAGTGGCGACTCCTCATCGTGGGGGATGGTCCGCAGCGGTCTGCGTTGATGGCGAGTGTGACTGATGGTCGCATCTCGTTTGTGGGTGCGGTCAGTGACGAGGAAAAGCGGCGGATCCTGCGGGAGGCCTCTGCGGCACTCTGCCCCGCTTTGCATGGTGAAAGTTTTGGCCTCGTCCTGCTCGAAGCCATGGCCTCCTCAGTTCCCGTGGTGGCGAGCGACATTCCCGGGTACGCTCAAGCGGCCTCGTCGCATGCCGCTTTATTCCGAGTCGGGGATGTGGCTGACATGGAGCGGGCGATTGCCACGGCGCTCGCGGCGACGCCTGCGAGTCTTGACGCCGCCCGTGAGCACGCGCGGGGCTGGTCAATGGCCACACTCGTTGATCGCTATGTCGAACTCTACGAAGAGGCCAAGACGCGCTACCGCGCACGGTAGCCTTGAGGTTATGGCTACTTCGCAACGCTCTCGCTCTCGTCGTTCGGACGCCTCTCGCTCGCGCGGCCCTCGTTACGTGACACCGGTGCTTGACCCAACGTGGGAGAGCCCCTACGCCGCCTCGGCGGCGGAGCGTGCCGCGAACGCCGCTGCGACGAGGTCCTTCCTGCTCGCCCAGCAGCGCCCCTTCTTTTTCGCCGGCGCCCTGGTCGTTGTGGCCTGCATTGTGGCGGCCGTACTGGTCACACCACTTGCTGCGATAGCTGCAGTTGCCGTTTTGCTCGGAGTGGCGTTCGCGGCTCAGCGTCGACTCGGTGCCGGCGAGTCGAAGGGTGCCGCTCTTGGATCGGTCATGCTGGAGCACTTCACTCCCGGCGGATCGCCCACCGACCGCAAGCGTCTCGTGACCGTTCTCGACCGTTTGACCGCAACATTTGGCGTGAATGATGTGAGCGCCTTCATTGTTGCCGATGAGGGCTACAACGCCGCCATTGTGCCCAACGGTACGTCTATTGCCCTTTTCGTGACGAGTGCCGTGATGAGCGACTTCGAGCTCATTGAGATTGAAGGCATTGTGGCCCACCTCCTCGCTCGCCACCGCTTGGGACTGCTGCCTCGGACGGCAGCCGCCTCGGCTCTCGCCCTTCGCGACGACCAGCGTCGTCAGCTGGCGGGGGAGGGCAATGCCTATCGCGCCGATGAAGTTGCCGCCGCAGCCATTCGCTACCCATTGGGCCTCGCCGGGGCCCTGCGCAAGTGTGCGCGCCAGGTGGTTGGTCCTAACTCCTTCTTCTCGTCACCGCTCTACAACGAGTGGCGCTTTAGCTTCTTCGACGTGGCCAGTGACCGCCGCGACAACGACCTCAGCGACTTGGACGACGTGGAGCTTCGGGCCTTGGCGCTCGAGGAATGGTGATCGGACCTCGCCGCTAGGCTGGTCCGCATGACTTCATCATCTTCCACCACTGGTTCTTCCCTCGTTAAGCGCGGCCTGGCCGACATGCTGCGTGGCGGCGTCATCATGGACGTCGTTAATCCCGAGCAGGCTCGTATTGCCGAAGACGCCGGCGCCGTTGCCGTCATGGCCCTCGAGCGCGTGCCTTCGGACATTCGCCGCGATGGTGGCGTGGCTCGTATGAGCGACCCACAGATGATCCAAGAGATTCAGGCGACGGTCACCATCCCCGTCATGGCCAAGGCCCGCATCGGCCACTTCGCCGAAGCCCAGATCCTGCAGGCCCTCGACGTCGACTACATCGACGAGTCCGAAGTGCTGACCCCGGCTGACGAGGCCAACCACATCGACAAGTGGGGCTTCACCGTTCCCTTCGTGTGCGGCGCAACCAACCTGGGCGAGGCCCTTCGCCGCATCGGCGAAGGTGCCTGCTTGATTCGCTCGAAGGGCGAAGCTGGCACCGGCAATGTCGTGGAAGCCGTGCGTCACCTGCGCACCATTAACGCCCAGATCCGTCGTCTGCAGACCGCCGATGAGGCCGAGCTGTACGCCTTGGCCAAGGACCTTCAGGCACCACTGCCGTTGGTACGCGAAGTTGCCGAAACAGGCAAGTTGCCAGTCCCGCTGTTCTGCGCCGGTGGTATTTCCACCCCCGCTGACGCCTCGCTGGTGATGCAGTTGGGCGCAGAGTCAGTCTTTGTTGGCTCGGGCATCTTCAAGAGTGACGACCCCGTCTTGATGGCCAAGGCCATCGTCGAGGCGACGACGCACTACCAGGACGCGAGCGTCGTCGCGCGCGTGTCGACGGGCTTGGGCGCGGCGATGAAGGGCTTCGAGACCTCGACGTTGGAGATTCGTCTGGCTGAGCGCGGCTGGTAATGGCGCGCGTCGGCGTTCTCGCCCTTCAGGGCGACGTCCGTGAACATGCCGCTGCACTCGCCGCCACATCGGCGCGGGTGTCGTTGGTGAAGACCCCATCTGACCTCGACGGTCTTGACGGACTCGTCATTCCGGGGGGCGAGTCGACGGCCATCGCCCACCTGCTCGGCACTTCCGGTCTTCGTCCAGTCCTGACCGCCCGCATTGCTGAGGGCCTGCCCGTTTTTGGTACCTGTGCCGGACTTATTTTGCTGAGCACGGACGTGTTGGATGGTCGCCATGATCAGTGGGCCTTTGGTGCACTCGACGTGACGGTGCGCCGCAATGGCTACGGCCGTCAGATTGCCTCGTTTGAAGTGCCGATCGAGGTTGCGGGCATCGGCGCTGTCCCTGGTGTCTTTATTCGAGCTCCCCGCATGACGCAGTGGGGTGACGTCGAGGTGCTCGCGAGTTACGACCACGGCGATGGCGCACACCCAGTCCTGGTTCGCCACGGCAACGCCTGGGGGTGCTCGTTCCACCCCGAACTTACGCCGGACACGCGCATCCACGAGTTGTTCGTGGACTCGCTGTAGGCGGCTACCATTATTTGCGCCCAGTGGGGCAGGAGGAATTATGTCGGGTCACTCGAAATGGGCAACAACGAAGCACCGTAAGGGTGCGAAGGATGCCGCACGCGCCAAGGTCTTTGCCAAGCTGATTCGTCAGGTGGAAGTTGCCGCTCGAGAGGGTGGCGGTGACCCCGAAGCGAACGCCAGCTTGCGCACCATGTTTCAGAAGGCGCGCGAAGCTTCCGTGCCAATCGACACGATTGAGCGCGCCGTTAAGCGCGGTACGGGTGAACTCGAGGGTGTTCGCTACGACGCCATCTCCTACGAAGGCTACGCACCCGGTGGCGTTGCCCTGATCATCGAAACCCTGACCGACAACCGCAACCGCACGAGCGCCGAAGTGAAGCACCTGCTGTCAAAGAACGGTGGCGCTATCGCCGAGCCCGGCGCGGTGTCCTGGCAGTTCGACCGCAAGGGCATTGTCGAGATCAAGGGACCAATCGACGAAGACCAGCTCCTCGAATGGGTCCTTGAAGCAGGCGGCGAGAACTTCAGCCCCGCCGGCGATAACTTCGTGGTGACGACAGACCCCACCGAAGTCGGTATGGTGCGCGACGCTTTGGAAGGCTGTGGTCTCACGGTGGTCAGCGCTGACCTGACTTTGGTGCCGCAGAACTTGATCCCCGTCGAGGGCGAGGCTGAGGCGACCAAGGTCCTGCGCTTGATGGAAGCCATTGACGACCACGACGACGTGCAGAACGTCTACGCCAACTTCGACATTTCCGACGAAATTCTGGCGAACTTCGAGGGCTAAGTGCCGCTCCACCACGTTGCGTGGTGAGTAGTATCGAACATATGTTCGTATTAGGAATTGACCCCGGACTCACCCGGTGTGGATTTGGTCTCATTGAAGGATCAATGACGGGACCGGAGTCATTCGTGGCGCGCCACGCTGGCGTCATTGAATCCGAGCACACCACGGATGTTGAGCACCGGCTCGGTCGATTGCTCATTGAATTGAACACACTGCTTGATGAGTACAAGCCTGATGCCGTCGTCGTAGAAAAGGTCTTTTTTCAACGCAACGCGAAAACTGCCATTCCCGTCGCTCAGGCGAGCGGCATCGCGGTGGGGCTGGCCGACAGCCGAGGTCTGCCGACTCGGCAGTTCACGCCGCAACAGGTCAAGATGGCGGTGACGGGTTACGGGGCGGCCGACAAGGCACAGGTGCAGGGGATGGTGGCGAAGCTCTGCGGCCTGCGAGAGGTTCCCCAGCCCGCCGACGCCGCCGATGCCTTGGCGCTCGCTATCACCTACTTCATGGTGGAGCGCATTGAACGTCGCTATGACACGGTGGCCTCATGATTGGGTACCTGCGCGGCCGCGTGGTGGTTGCGCCCTCCCTCGTGCGCCCCTCGCCACTCATCCTCGACGTGAACGGAGTGGGGTACGAAGTTTCACTCGCCAGCACCGCAACGCTCGTGGCAGGTCAAGAGATCGAAGTGTTTGTTCACACAGTTGTCCGGCCTGATGCCCTGATTCTCTACGGCTTCGATTCGCTCGACGATCGCCACCTATTTGAGACACTGCTGGCAACCCCAGGCGTCGGCCCGTCGACCGCGTTGGCCGCACTGCGCACCTTTGGTGGCGAGGAGCTGGCGCAGATCATCGAGTCGGGGGACGTGAAGCGCGTTGGACTCATTCCCGGCGTCGGTCCAAAGACGGCCTCGCGAATCGTGCTGGAGCTAAAGGGCAAGTTGGTCCTGCACAGTGACGAGCCGACACCTTCGGTGGAGCGGGTTCGCTCCGATATTGAAGACGCTTTGAAATCGTGGGGCTATTCGTCGGCGGAAGTCCGTGATGCGCTGCGTGACGTCACGCTGCCAGACGATGACTCCGAAGCGCTGAAGATGGCCCTCACCTTGTTGAGGCGCCAATGAGCCGGCGCGAAATTGATTTGAGCGTCATTCAGGGCGACGAACGGGTCGTAGCGCCAATTGCCAGCGAGACCGAACGCACCATTGAGGCGTCGCTGCGCCCGACGGCACTGGACGACTTCGTTGGGCAACGTGATCTCATTGGTCACCTCCGCATTGTGCTGGGTTCAGCCAAGTCACGTGGACAACACGCCGACCACCTCCTGTTTGCGGGCCCACCCGGACTCGGTAAGACCTCGTTGGCGACCATCATCGCCAACGAAATGGGATCAAACTTGCGGGTTACTTCCGGGCCGGTCCTCTCTCGCCCCGGTGATCTCGTGGCGCTCGTGACCGATCTGCAAGAGGGTGACGTGCTCTTTATCGACGAGATTCATCGCATGCCCCGAGCGGTAGAAGAGGTCCTCTATCCCGCAATGGAAGACCGCCGCCTGGACGTGATGATTGGCCGTGGCCCCTCCGCCCGGAGTATCCGGCTGGACTTGCCGGCCTTCACCTTGGTCGGTGCAACCACTCGCACCGGTCTGGTTGCCGCTCCGTTGCGCGATCGATTTGGTTTTATTGGTCAGCTAGATCTCTACGATGACGACGAACTCCAACTCATCGTGCAGCGGTCAGCCGCGCTCTTGGGGCTCCCCATGAGTGATGAGGCCGCGGGCGTTATCGCCACAAGGTCGCGGGGGACACCACGCATCGCCAATCGGCTGCTACGACGGGTCCGTGATGTTGCTGCCGTGCGTCAGACCGCTCGGGTGGACATCGCGGTTGCGACCGAGGCGCTGGACCTGTTCGGCATTGACGCCTTCGGGCTCGACAAGGTCGACCGACGGATATTGGGGCTTCTCACCGGCCAATTTGCCGCTCTTCCAGTCGGGCTCACAACGCTGGCACACGCCTGCGGCGAAGAAACGGCCACCGTCGAGGACGCCTACGAGCCCTTTTTGATGCGGGAGGGATTCATTATCCGCACGCCTCGGGGTCGCATCGCCACGGAGAAGGCCTTCCGCCACCTAAACGTCCAGCCACCGGGCGGTGGCTTGGTCTAAGTCCCGGCGATATTGAGAGTAAGGTTTCTACAGTCAATTGACGAAGGGATTTTTCATGTTCATGATCGCCGCTACGAGTTCCTCCAAGGGGAACGGCAGCATTCTGATTCTTCTGTATTTCGTTATCTTCGGTGCGTTCTACTTCCTGTACCTTCGTCCACGCTCCAAGAAGCAAAAGGCTGCGCGTACCGAAGCCCGTCAGGTTGAAGTGGGCGAGCGCGCTCAGACCATCGGCGGCTTTGTCGGCACGGTCGTGAAGCGCACCGACACCCTGGTGACGATTAAGGCCGATTCTGGCGCTGAACTGGACTTTGTCCCAACCGCAATTGCTCGCCGCATTGAGCCCGTTGTCGAGACCGCTCAGGCAGAGCCCGCGATCGAAGAAGGTCACGACCACTAATGGCGACGCAAACTGGATCAAAGCGCTCACTGCTGGTCAGCCTGATTCTCTCGCTGGTCATCGCATTTGGCTCGCTCGGCGTGACCCTTGGTCTCGGCTGGGGCCCGAAGTTGGGATTGGACCTCGCGGGTGGACTGTCCGTGGTCTACAAGCCCGCAACCCCAGCGACCCCGGCTGACATGAAGGAAGTCGTCACGATTCTGAACGCTCGCGTCAACGGGCTCGGCGTCTCAGGCGCCACCGTGCAACTGCAGGGCAAGAACGTTGTCGTTTCGGCCCCAGGTGTCAAGGACGCCCGCAGCGTTCTGGCTGCGGTGGGGCAGACGGCCCAGTTGTTGTTCCGTCCGGTGCTCTGCATGACGACAACTGCCAAGGTGGTGCACTACGTTGCGCCGTCGAAGCTGCCCGCCTGTGGTGCGCAGTATCTCGACTCTGAGGCCAATTTGGCGGTGACGCCAGACAATTCGGTCAACGGCTTCTCAATGAATCAGAGCATTCCACCAGACCCCGCATTCTCCTCGATCGCCTCAACGTCGGCTTCGGCAGACGTCGCGAGCGATGAAGTGATTTTGCCGGAGCTCGGTAACCCTGGTGTTCGTTTAGTTCTCGGACCGGCACAGCTCTCCGGCACCGCTATTGGCACCGCCTTTGCCTCACTGACGCAGACCAACGCCTGGGTGGTCAACTACACCCTTACGAAGTCGGGATCGCCACTCTGGGACAACGTCGCGCAGACGAATTTCCACCGCCAGGTCGCTATCGAACTTGACGGTGTGGTGCAGTCGGCCCCTCTCATCCTTCCTGCGTCATCAGCATTCACGAGCTACAACGGACAGGGTCAGATCTCTGGCTCCTTCACCCAGTCGTCAGCGAAGAACCTCGCCGTGGCCATGCAGTTCGGTGCGCTTCCCGTGCGCTTGGTGCCGTTGACGACGCAGACGGTGTCGCCAACCCTTGGTCACAGCGCCCTCGTCGCTGGTTTGGGTGCCGGCCTCGTTGGTTTGGCCCTGGTGCTGCTCTACACGATCCTCTACTACCGCGCGCTCGGTCTGGTCATCTTGCTCGGACTTGGCGCAACGGCCGCGTTCCTGTGGGCGGTGATTTCAGCCCTGGGACACACCGCGATTGCACCGACGTTCTCTCTCTCGGGCGTCACCGGATTAATTGTGTCGATTGGTATTACCGTCGACTCCTACATCGTGTATTTCGAACGACTGAAGGATGAAGCCCGCGCGGGTCGTTCGATCCGCACCTCGGTCGACCGCGGATTCAAGTCCGCGTGGCGCACCGTCTTGGCGGCTGACTTCGTCAGTTTGCTGGCCGCAGTCTTGCTGTACTTGATCGCCGTGGGCGACGTTCGTGGATTCGCGTTCTTCTTGGGTCTGTCGACCCTGATGGACATCGGCTTCACCTGGTACTTCACCCGTCCGCTGGTCATCTTGCTTGGTCGCCGCAGTTCCCAGGGCGACTCGAAGCTGTCGATGGCCGCTGGACTTACCCCTGGAGGCGCACATGAGTGATGTCATGACTACCCGTCAACCCAACGCCTTTGGTCGTTTGTACCAGGGACTCACGACGATTAACTTCGTGGGCCGACGCAAGGTCTGGTTCACCGCCTCACTGATTGTGATTGTTATCGGTCTGTGCTCGCTCGGCGTTCGTGGATTCAACCTCGGCATCGACTTCAAGGGTGGATCCTCCTGGGAAGTCCTGGCTCCGCACTCGTCGGTGAGCGCCATGACGACCGCAGTGCAGAACGCTGGGCTGCCCCAGCCAACGGTGACCAAGCTCGGTAGCTCGACGTACCAAGTGACCGCAGATATCAACTCACTGTCGCAGAGTGCACAGGCGGCACTGACCACCAAGGTCGTTGACGCCATGGCCACGACGGCCGGTGTCAACCCCATTCAGGTCTCGACTGCTTCAGTTGGACCAACGTGGGGTGGCCAGGTGACGTCGCGCGCCTTGGAGGCCTTGCTGGTCTTCTTCGTCGCCGTGGTTGCCTACATCTCGTTCCGCTTTGAACCCAAGATGGCACTCGCAGCCTTCGTGGCGATGGTGCACGACCTTCTGGTTACTGTCGGCGTGTACTCGCTCTTCGGGTTCCAGATCACACCCGACACCGTCATCGCTATTTTGACGATTCTGGGTTACTCGCTCTATGACACCGTGGTGGTCTTTGACCGCGTCCGTGACAACACCGGCGGCGTCTTGAAGTCCAACCAGATGACGTACTCCGACATGGTCAACCTCTCGATGAACCAGACCCTGGCGCGCTCGATCAACACCTCGCTGGTCGCCATCTTGCCGGTGCTGTCGATTCTCGTTGTTGGTGCCTACATCCTCGGCGCCACGACGTTGCAGAACTACGGTCTGGCTCTGTTCGTTGGCCTGATGAGCGGTGCCTACTCGTCAATCTTCATCGCTAGTCCGCTCTTGGCTGGGCTCAAGGAGCGTGAACCTCGATTCACCGACTTGGCGCTGCGCGTGGCACAAAAGGGCGAGTCGCACATCTTTAGTGCTCGTGAGGCCGCCATGTTGTCGTCGGAAGGCTCACAGCGCATCGCCGGTGCGAGCGCTCGTCGTCCTGACGGTTCGGTCATCGCGCCGCGTCCTCGCAAGCAAAAGCGCCGCTAAAGCCTAGGCTGGCTCCATGGTGAGTCTGACCGATGTCGCACAGCAGGACCCCGTTTTAACGGAGTCTGTCGAGCGGCTCGTCGAGTCGTTCCTTGCGCACAATCCGGGGTCTGACCCCGAGATTGTGCGACGGGCGGGCACGGTGGCAATTAACGCCCACGACGGGCAGTTGCGCCGAACGGGCGAGCCCTACGTGACCCACCCCATTGCCGTGGCCGGCATTACCGCCGACCTTGGCCTCGACGAAACGACGATTGCCGCCGCCTTGCTGCACGACGCCGTTGAAGACACTGGTGTCACTACCGAGTGGCTCGAAGGTGAGTTCGGGGAGAAAATTGCCGCGGTCGTTGACGGTGTGACCAAACTTGATCGACTCGAGTTTGACTCGAAGGAGGCCCAGCAGGCCGCCACTATTCGCAAGATGTTCATCGCCATGGCTCAGGACTGGCGCGTGTTAATGATCAAACTGGCGGACCGCCTCCACAACATGCGCACGATTTCGGTGATGCCTATGCACCGGCAACGGGCCATTGCGCAAGAGACTCTCGACGTTTACGCACCCTTGGCGCACCGACTGGGTGTGCAGTCGCTGAAGTGGCAGCTCGAGGATCTCTGCTTCGCCACGCTGCACCCGAAGCGCTACGCCGAAATCGAACAGATGGTGGCAGTCCGACAGCCCGAACGAGAGCTCTACTTGGCCGAGGTGATGGGATCGCTGCGCGACAAGCTCGACGGATTCGGCATCGAGGGCGTCCTCACCGGTCGCCCAAAGCATCTGTGGTCCATTTACGAAAAGATGGTCGTGGGTGGCAAGGAGTTTGACGAGATTTTCGACCTCGTTGGTCTGCGGGTCATCGTGGACGATGAGCGCGAGTGCTGGGCCGTGCTGGGAGCGATTCACGCCCTGTGGTCACCAGTGCAGGGTCGATTTAAGGACTACATCAACTCACCCAAATTCAACCTGTATCAGTCGTTGCACACCACGGTGATCGGCCCTCGCGGCAAGTCCGTCGAAGTGCAGATTCGCACCCACGAAATGCACCGGCGGGCCGAGTTCGGTGTGGCGTCGCACTGGGCCTACAAAGAAGGGGCCTCCCAGGGCGAAATTGCCTGGATGCAGCGCCTCGCTGACGTCCACGACGAGGAGCCCGATCCCATTGCCTTCCTCGAGGCCTTGAAGCTCGACTTGGGTCACGACGAGGTCTACGTGTTTACTCCGAAGGGGCGCGTCATCGCTCTGGGTGAAGGCGCAACAACCGTCGACTTCGCGTACGCCGTGCACACCGAGGTCGGACACCGTTGTGTTGGCGCCAAGGTCAATGGCCGACTGGTGCCACTCGAAACCGTGTTGCACTCGGCCGACGTCGTCGAGATCGTGACCTCGAAGTCCGACGATGCGGGCCCCTCACGTGACTGGCTGACGTTTGTAGAGTCGACGCGCGCCAAGCACCGCATCAAGCAGTGGTTCCAGCGCGAGCGCCGAGAAGACGCCATTGACGGTGGTCGTGACGAACTGACCAAGGCGTTGCGCCGCGAGGGCCTGCCCGTGTCGTCGACGCTGTCGTCGAATGCGCTCGAAGCGGTGGCCGAGGCGTTGGGCCTCGAAAACATTGATGCCTTGTTCATGGCGATTGACTCGCACCAGGTCTCGGGTGCGGCCGTCGTTCAGCGTCTGACTCGAGAACTCTCGGGCGGCGACACTCCGCAGCTGCCCACAACGGTCACGCGTGCCCCACAGACTCACCGGATGACCCGCCGAGGTGCCGGTGTCTACGTGGAAGGCCTCGACGACGTCATGATTCACCTGGCCCGATGCTGTTCGCCGGTGCCCGGCGACGCCATCATGGGCTTCATCACCCAGGGTCGTGGTGTCTCGGTCCACCGCGACGACTGCTCCAATGCCGTGGCGCTGGCGCATCGACTGGGGGAGCGCATCATCGACGTGGAGTGGGACGGCACCGCCAAGGGCTCCTATCGGGTCACCCTGGAGGTCATGGCCTTTGACCGTTCGCGCTTGCTGCTCGACGTTTCGCGCGTCGTCGCGGAGTTTCACCTGAACATCGTGTCGAGCTCCTCTGCCACGTCGGGCTCGCGCATTGTTCGTATGCTGTTTGATATTGAGTTGGCCGACCCCACGCACCTGAATTCGTTGATTTCGGGCATCAAGGGTGTCGACGGTGTCTTCGACGCCTTCCGTCAACTCCCCGGACACCACAAGGGATCATGAGCGAACACAGCACCTTTCAGTCGCCCACGGGGACCCACGACGTCCTCGGCGAACAGTCGGCGCTGTGGGAAGGGCTCATTGCCCGCTTCGCCCAGTTGGCCTACCTCTACGGCTTCACGATGGTGCACACACCAATGTTCGAAGACGTGGGCGTCTTCAACCGCGGCATCGGCGAGCACTCGGAAGTGGCGACCAAGGAGATGTACGTCTTTGAGGACCGTGGAGGCCGCACCCTGGCGTTGCGCCCCGAAGGGACCGCCTCGATCGTCCGTGCCTTTGTGCAGCACCAACCCACCACGCCGTGGCGGGCCTGGTATCTGACGCCTGCCTTTCGCTATGAACGCCCCCAGGCCGGTCGTTACCGTCAGCACCACCAGGTTGGGGTGGAGGTGCTGGGCAGTGACGACCCGGCCATTGACGTTGAAGTGATCTCCTTGGCCTGGCGCTTCTACGCGTCGCTGGGTTTAACCAATGTGCGCTTGCTCATCAACTCCATGGGTCACGACGAGTGCCGCGGCACCTTTGTGGTGGCCCTCAAGGATGTGCTGGCCGCTTGCAAGGACCAGCTCTGTGACGAGCACCAAAAGTCCTGGGAGAAGAACCCACTACGCGTGCTCGACTGCAAGAAGGAGCCCTGCATCGCGGTCACGACTGACGGTCCGTCATTGCCGGACTTCTTATGCGGCAGCTGCGCCGAGCACTTCGCCACGGTCCGAGCAGGTCTGACCTCAATCGGGATCGACTCAGAACTGACGCCACGGCTCGTTCGGGGCTTTGACTACTACACCCGCACGACGTTTGAGTTTGTGGCTGACGCCTTGGGATCGGCCCAAAACGCCATCGGTGGTGGTGGGCGCTACGACAAATTGGCCGAACAACTCGGCGGCAAACCAACGAGCGGGATCGGCTTCGGCAGTGGCATTGAACGTCTGCTACTGGCGCGTGAGGCTCAGGGTCTCCATGAACCACTGCTCAAGCGCACGCCAGACGTCTTCGTCATTGATACGACGGGCAACGATGTTGCCACGGCGCTCGTTGACGAGCTGCGAAGTGATGGGGTAGCGACGGTGCGCTCCTATGACGGTCGTTCAATGAAGTCGCAGATGAAGCAGGCCGACAAATCAGGTGCTCGCTACGCTCTGCTGATTGGACCTCAAGAAGAGGCGGCTGGCCAGATTACGATGAGAGACCTACGAAGTGATGAAGTGGACAAGGCCCAGACCACGGTGCCACGCTCCGACATTCGAGCCGTTGTAGCCCAACTATTAGAGAAGTGATGATGACGACACCATACGAATCCACCAGTTTGCGCGACCTGCTGTGCGGCTCGCTTACCGAGGGCCACATCGGCCAGCGCGTCACGGTGTGTGGCTGGGTGGCGAAGCGCCGCGAGCACGGCGAGCACCTCGCCTTTGTTGACCTGCGCGATCGCTCCGGTTTGGTCCAGTGTGTTGTTGACGGCTCCGTTGATGTCCGGAGTGAGTACGTGCTGCGCGTTACCGGAACCGTCGCCGCACGCCCCGAGGGCACCGTGAACGACAAGTTGTCGACCGGTCGCGTCGAGTTGACCGACTGCACGGTGGAAATCCTCTCCGCCGCCGAGCCGCCACCCTTCCAGATCGACGAGCGCGCCGACGTGGACGAGCAGGTGCGTCTGCGCTATCGCTACGTTGACATTCGCCGCGAAAAGATGCAGCGCAACCTCCGCCTTCGTGCCGCCATTAACTCCACGCTCCGTCGCTCGATGGAGCGCCAGGGATTCTGCGAAGTTGAGACGCCGTTGCTCTGGGCCCCAACGCCCGAGGGGGCACGCGAGTTCGTCGTGCCGTCGCGCCTGCACCCCGGTGAGTTCTACGTCTTGCCGCAGAGCCCCCAGATTGCCAAGCAGTTGTTGATGGTCGGTGGCTTTGACCGCTACTACCAAATTGCGCGTTGCCTGCGTGACGAAGACCTTCGCGCCGACCGGCAGTTCGAGTTCACGCAGATGGACATTGAAGCCTCCTTCGTGACCCAAGAAGACATTTTCACGTTCGTGTCCGAGGCCGTCGTGGACGCCGCCGAAATGGCGACCGGTGTTCGACCCGGCACGATCGGTCGCATGACGTGGGCCGACGCCCTCGACCTCTACGGCACGGACAAGCCCGACCTGCGTTTTGGCATGGTGTTGCAGAACCTCTCCGACGCCTTTGCCACAACGGAAGTGAAGGCATTTGCCGCACCCGTGGTCAAGGCCATTCGCGTGCCCGACGGCGCCGCCTTTTCTCGGTCCAAGCTTGACGCCCTGACCGAACAGGCCAAGGGCCTCGGGGCCAAGGGCCTCGCCTGGTTCCGCGTCACCGAGGAGGGTCTCGACTCGCCACTGGTGCGTTTCTTGAATGAGGCTGAAGCCGCGGCGATTGCCGGCGTCGACGGTGCGCAGGTGGGTGACCTGATTCTCGTGGTTGCTGACGAGTACGAGTTGGCCTGCAAGGTCCTGGGCGCACTCCGCCTCACCTTGGGGGCACCTCCGGTCTCCGAAGGGCCACACCACTACGTGTGGATTACCGACTTCCCGATGTTTGAAGGAGTTGACGAAGACGGCAACCTGCAGGCGGCCCACCACCCCTTCACGATGCCCAACCTCGAAGACTTGGACCTTATTGCGACCGACCCTCTCAAGGTGCGTTCGCAGTCCTACGACCTGGTGTTGAACGGCTGGGAGTTGGGATCGGGTTCGGTGCGTATCCACCGCGGCGACATTCAGGCCCGCATCTTCTCCGCGCTGGGCATTAGTGACGAAGAGGCCGAGAGTCGCTTCGGCTTCCTCCTCGGCGCCTTCAAGTACGGCGCACCGCCACACGCTGGCTTTGCCTTCGGCATTGACCGCTTGACGGCCATCTTCGCCGGTGAAGACAACATTCGCGAAGTCATTGCCTTCCCGAAGACGCAGTCGGGTGCCGACGTTATGACCGGTGCACCAAAGTCGATCACGGAGCGACAGGTTCGTGACCTGCGCCTCAAGTTCGCACCGAAGGTGTAGTGGCCTCACTCTTTGACTCGGCGGCCGAAGCACGGCTTCGTGCGTCGGCACCGCTCGCCGACTTGCTTCGTCCTCGATCGCTCGACGACGTTGTCGGTCAACAGCACTTAATAGGGCCTAACGGGGCGTTGCGTCGCATGGTTGAGAGCGGGCGACTGACCTCAATGATCTTGTGGGGCCCCGCCGGTACCGGCAAGACGACGCTGGCACGGTTGGTCGCAGCCACGGCGGGCTACTACGCCGAGAGTCTGTCCGCGGTGAGCTCAGGGGTGAAAGACGTCCGCGAAGTTCTGGAGCGGGCTCGGCGACGACTGGGCGAAACCGGGCAGTTGACGGTGTTGTTTATTGACGAGGTGCACCGATTCAACAAGTCCCAGCAAGACCTCTTGTTGCCGGCAACGGAAGCGGGCGAAATCGTCCTTATTGGTGCCACGACCGAGAACCCCTACTTCGAAGTGAACGCGGCGTTGATGAGCCGCACCACGTTGTGGCGACTCGCTCCGTTGAGTGACGCCGACTTAGCCACGCTGGTGGAGCGCGCACTCCGGTTGCGTAATCGCACCGTGGAGGCTGACGCCCTGGCGGCATTGGTCGGCAGCGCCGACGGTGACGCTCGATCCTTGTTGACCACGCTCGACACCGCGATCGCGATTACCCGTGACGCCACGGCGTCGATTTCGCGCGACGACATTCGTGACGCCCGTGACGGGCGCATCATGCACCAATCAGAAGACTCGCACTACGACCAGGTATCGGCCTTCATTAAGTCGGTGCGGGGCTCGGATCCCGATGCCGCGGTCTACTGGCTGCTCATGATGCTCGAAGCCGGCGAGAGTCCGCGGTTCCTGGCACGTCGCCTCGTCATCTTGGCAAGTGAAGACATTGGTCTGGCGAACAACCAGGCGTTGGTCGTGGCGGAAGCCTGTGCGCGGACCGTTGAGTTCGTTGGTCTCCCAGAGGCTCGGTACGCATTAGTGCACACCACCTTGGCGTTGGCCTTGTCAGCGAAGAGCAACTCGACCACGGTCGCGCTTATGAACGGCCTGGCGGCGGTGCAGCGAGGTGGTGGGGTAGTGCCCGCGCACTTGCGCGACGCTCACTACGCGGCAGCAGCCACGCTGGGGGCGGGGGAGGGCTACCAGTACCCCCACGACTTTCCCAACAGTTGGGTGGCGCAGCAGTATCTCCCTGACGCGCTGGCGGGCACCCGGATTTACGAACCACGCGAGACGCCCAATGAGAGTCGCCTCGTGAGCGAATGGCGCGCCAGGACCCAGTCGCCGCCGACGACAGACGGCTCGGAACTAGAGTAAAACCCGTGGAAGCCGCGCAACTAAGAAAAACATTCCTGAGCTACTTTGAGAGCAACGGGCACTTGATTGTGCCGTCGGCGTCACTCATCCCGCACGACCCGTCGCTGCTCTTCACCGTGGCCGGCATGGTGCCCTTCAAGCCGTATTTCCTGCTCGAGGAGACCCCACCGGGCCCCCGTGCCGTGTCGGTGCAGAAGTGCTTCCGCGCCCCCGACATCGACATCATTGGCACGACCCAGCGCCACTTGACGTTCTTCGAAATGATGGGCAACTTCTCCTTTGGCGACTACTTCAAGGAGGGCGCGATTAAGTACGCCTGGGGCTTGATCACGGAGGGCTTTGGCCTCGACCCAGAGCGACTCTGGGTGACCGTGCACCACAGTGACGACCAGGCCGAAGAGATTTGGCGCGATCTCATTGGTATTCGTCCCGAGCGCATTCAGCGTCTGGGCGAGGACAACTTCTGGGACATGGGCGACAGCGGCCCCTGCGGCCCGTGCTCAGAAATCTTCTTCGACAAGGGCCCCTCCTTCGGTGCCGATGGTGGTCCCGCCTTTGGCGGCGACGACCGGTTCATTGAGTTCTGGAACCTCGTGTTCATGCAGTTCGAAAAGGGGCCTGGCGGCTCCTTGACGGACCTGCCGAAGCAGAACATCGACACCGGCGCCGGTTTTGAACGGGTGCTCTCCATCTTGAACGGTGTCGAGTCGGTGTTTGCAACCGACCTGTTCACGCCGCTGCTGGAGACTGCCAGTCGGGCCGTCGGTGTTGCCTACGGCGCCGACGAGTCCACCGACATCGCCATACGTCGCATCGCTGAGCATGGTCGTGCCATGACCATGTTGGTCGCTGATGGTGTCTTGCCCTCCAACGAGGGCCGCGGCTACGTGCTGCGACGCATTATTCGCCGCGCCATTTTGGCCGCTCGTCGCAACGGATCCGATGCCGCTATTACCGAGTCGCTGGTGGACGCCACTATCGCCAAGATGGGCGAGGCCTACCCAGTGCTGGTCAAGGATCGCGAACTCATCGTGTCGGTGCTCGAACGTGAAGAATCTGGTTTCGCCCGCACGCTCCGTACGGGTATGTCCCTGCTCGAGTCGGCTCGCAATGACGTCCAGGCAGCGGGACTGAGCGTGTTCCCCGGTGACGTGGCTTTCAAGCTCCACGACACCAACGGCTTCCCGATTGAGTTGACGAGCGAAATCGTCGCCGAGGAGGGCCTCGAGGTCGATCGCGCTGGATTCGACGCCGCGATGGCCGAGCAACGCGCTCGCGCCCGTGCCGCATCCAAGAATCTCAACCTCGCTGACGACTCGCAGTACCGCAACCTCATCGAGTCCCACGGTACGACGTCCTTCATGGGGCGCGACGTGCAGCACTACAGCCTCGAAACGACGGTGGTGGGTATCTTGTCAGCCGCCGATGGTTCGAGCGAGCTCTTCCTCGAAACAACGCCGTTCTACGCCGAGTCGGGTGGTCAGGTGGGCGACACCGGCACCTTCGTGACGGAATCTGGCCGTTTCGAAATTCTCGACACGCAGAATGTTGCCGGTGGGCTGTTTTCCCACCGCGGACGCCTGACCGGTGACATCCTCCCCGGCCAGGTTGGTGTGGCCACCATTGACCCGGCTCGCCGCGAGGCCACGCGTCGCAATCACACCGCGACCCACTTGCTGCACTCGGCGCTTCGGACCGTGTTGGGCGATCATGTTCGCCAGCAGGGTTCCTACGTGGGCCCCGAACGCCTTCGCTTTGACTTTGCCCACACCAGTGGCGTTCGCAACGAAGAGATTGCTGATGTGCTCGCCTTGGTGAACGACGACATCGTTGCCAACGCGCCGGTAGAAACAGTGCAGACGTCAAAGACCGAAGCCGAAAAGATGGGCGCCATTGCCTTCTTCGGTGACAAGTACGGCGAAACAGTCCGTGTGGTGAAGGCCGGTAAGTACAGCCTCGAATTCTGTGGCGGTACCCACGTTGACCGTCTGGGCGACATTGGCCAGATTCAGGTGGTGTCCGAAGCCTCGATTGGCTCGGGTACCCGTCGACTCGAAGCAGTTTCCGCGATTGGTGCGCTGCGCCGGTCGCTGGAGATGGAGAACACGCTGGGTGCTGTTGCCACGTTGTTGAAGACGTCGCTTGATGACGTGGTGCCGTCGCTGGAACGAGTCTTCGAGCGCCAGCGCGACCTTGAGCGTGAAGTGGGAAGCCTGCGCCAAGCGCAGCTCTCCCTTTTTGCCGACCAGCTGCACGCCGAGACGGACAAGCCCGTGCTTGTCGCTCGTGTTGACGGTTTCGCCGGTGAACAGTTGCGCACCGTTGCACAGGACCTTCAGCGCCGAGGGCGACGTGCTGTCGTCCTCGTGGGCACTTTCGAAGAGAAGGTGGTGGTCGTGGTCGCCTCTGACGCGACCCTCGACGCAGGCGCCACGGTGAAGGAACTCGCGAAGTTCGTTGGCGGCGGTGGCGGCGGATCGAAGGATCTGGCGCTCGCGGGCGGTCGTGACGCATCCGGTATTGACGCGCTCCTGCAGGCTGCGTCAGCGCTGTAACTCGTGGCGCGAATCCTCGCTCTTGACCCCGGCACCGTTCGGTGCGGTGTGGCGATTTCGGATTCGAACGAGACGCTGGCGTTTCCCCGCGAAGCCTTGGCAACGAACGAGCACCTGGAGCGCGCCATCGCCCAGCTCGTTGACGAAGAATTCGTTGAGATGATCGTGGTTGGTCGACCCGTGTCGCTGGCGGGAAATGACACCGCCTCGACGACTCGTGCTGAAGAGATTTTCGCCCGCGTCGAAGCGGCCGTAACGGTGCCAGTGGTGCAATGGGATGAACGCCTGACCACCTCTCAGGCGCAGCGAAGTATGCGTGAAGCGGGTGTCAGCTCGAAGGCGGGCCGCAGTCGCATTGATTCAGCCGCGGCCGTGGTGCTGCTGCAGCACTACATCGAGGTTCGAAATGCTTCCTAAGTTGCTTCGTCGGCTCATTGTGGGTGGTGGCACGATCGCGTTGCTGGCGATTGTGTGGTTCGCCCTGCAAGCGTTCCCACTGGGTGGTGGTGGCCGCAACGCGATTGTGGACGTGCAGTTTGGCGACTCGCTACGCACCATCTCGTCGAAGTTGCACGCCGCAGGCGTCATCGCATCGCCACTGGCGTTCGATATCGACACGGCCGTCTTTGGCGACATCCAAGTGCAGTCTGGCTACTACGAGATTCCTGAAGGCGCGAGCTTCGGTACAATTCGCGAGGTGCTGTCACACGGGCCGAATGCGCAGGTAGTGGGCATCACGCCGGGAATCGCTCTCTGGGAGGTGCAGGACCACCTGACCCAAGACATGGGGGCCTCGTACGCCAACGCCTTCATGGCATTGGCCGCACAGGACGCGGCGGTGAGCCCGTACCACCCGAATGGCTCCCTTGAGGGTCTGGTTGGGCCAGGCACCTACGTCATTACCCACGGAGAGAGCCCCAGAACGCTGCTAGACGCGATGGAAGCGAGTTTCCGCACCGAGGCCGCCCAAGTGGGCCTGACACCGCAAACGACCGTGAACGGCCTGAACGCCTATCAGGTCATTACTGCGGCCTCCATCGACGAGAAGGAGGGCTACTACCGGGTCAATATGCCCAAGGTGGCCCGCGTGATCTACAACCGCCTGGCGATCCACGATGCGCTCCAGATGGACTCGACCGTGCTGTACGCACTGCACCAAGACGGTGGCAAGGTGACCCCCGCGATGCTTGAGAATCCCTCCGTCTACAACTCCTATCGCCACGCCGGTTTGACACCCACCCCCATCTGCACGCCATCAGTGGACGCTCTGCGGGCGGTGCTGCACCCACCGGCAGGACCGTGGCGGTATTTTGTGTTGGTGAGTCAAGACGGCACCATGGCATTTTCCGCAACCTACGCAGAGCAACTCGCCAATGAGCGACTCGCCGCATCACGGGGGTTGTGATGATCTGGCGCGTTGGCGTTGTGGGTGATCCGGTAAGCCACTCGCGGTCACCGCAGTTGCAAGAGATTGGTCTGAAGAGAGCCGGGCTGACCGGTACCTCGACGCGGGTGCAACTGCCAGCCGACCGAGGCCACGAACTCACCACGCTGCTGGGCGCGTCGTATGACGCCCTTTCGGTGACGATGCCTTTGAAGTCGATCGCGTGGTCACTGTGTGCCACTCTCACGCCAGCGGCACAACGATTGGGCGTCGTTAATTCCATTCGGTTTGTCGATGGCCACATTGAGGGCCACTGCACTGACGGCGAAGGATTCGTCGCCTCGGTGCTCGGCGAGTTCGCATTTTTCGTCCGTGGTGCCACGGTGGTGATTCTCGGTTCCGGTGGATCGGCGACCGCCATCGCTGACGCCCTCGTCGACGCGGGTGCCGCATCGGTGAGCGTGATCGGTCGCAATGCCTCCACCGTTGAGAAAATTGTTTCACGCTATCCCGGCGTGGCGACAGCAACGCTGCCGACTGCCCCAATTGACCTGCTCATCAACACCATCCCGGCGGCCAATCGTCCGCCTGAAGAGCCTCTCGTTCCTGGCGTGACCCCGTCGACAATCGCGGTGGACATTACCTACGATCCGATTTTGTCGCCGTGGCGCGCCTCCTACGACGCGCTGGGCTGTCGAACCGGCAACGGCTTGGCAATGCTGGCCTACCAGGCCGTCGTGCAGATGCAGTGGTGGTGGGGCGTTAGTTTGGACGGCCACCAGTTGCTGGAAGCGATTTCGTGAAGACCCTCGACCTGTTTACCCGACGGTCAAACGACGCCATTGATTACGGCCTGGTCGCTGGCCTGATTAGTCTCGGCCTGATGGGCAGTTTCTTCGTCTACTCGGCGACCCGCACGCGCATGTTGCTGGCGGGATACAACCCTCAGTATTACTTCGAACGCCAGTTTGGCTTCGTCATCTTCGGCATCCTGGTGATGCTGGTAATGGCTCGCATTGACTACCACCAGCTCGAAGTGCTCGCCACACCGTTGTACGCCGGCTGCGTGATTGCCCTCATGGGAGTGTTTGTTCTCGGCTCGAGTGCGTTGGGTGCGCAACGCTGGTACAACCTCGGGATTATCCAGATCCAACCCAGTGAGTTCACCGTGCTGGCAATCATTTTGGCGGTGGCAACCTTCTGCGGGCGGCGCGTCGAGGGGCTGCGGATGTATGACGTGATGCGACTGCTCTCGATGGTGTTGTTGCCCATTGGTCTGATCATCGTGCAACCCGACTTGGGGACCTCACTCATCATTTTGCTGGCGCTGTTTGGCATGATGGTGATCGCCGGCGTGCCACCGCGCTTCATGTCGTTCCTCACCGTTGCCGGCATTCTCTCGGTACTCGGGGCCGTGTATTTTGACGTTCTGCGCAAGTACCAAGTGGACCGCTTCGTCGCGTTCCTCAATCAGAAGTCGTCGAACTCGCTCATGCAGCCCATCATCTACCAAGTGGCCAACGCCAAGACGGCCATTGGTGCTGGTGGCCTTTTCGGGAATGGTGCGTTTCACGGTATGCAAACGAATCTGGGCTACGTTCCCGAACAGAGCACGGACTTCATCTTCACGGCCGTTGGCGAGCAGTTTGGCCTGGTTGGTTCCTCTCTCCTGATTTTGCTGCTGGCCTTTGTGGGGTGGCGGATGTGGGTGGTGGGCCGCTCCGCGCGCGACACCATGGGACGCGTCTTGGCCATTGGCGCGTTCATCTTTTTCTCCTTCAGTTGCTTTGAGAACATCGGTATGACCATGGGCATCATGCCGGTGACGGGAATCCCTCTGCCGTTCATCAGCTACGGCGGTTCGGCCGTACTCGTCTTTTACATGGCCGGCGGCCTCGTACTCTCGGTGTCTCGCAAGCGGGTTGGACTGTGACGATCGCCGGCGTGCCACTCGATCCGACGGTGGAGTTTCGCATCATCGTCGTTGAGGATGTGCTCTTCGACCTCCGCGCGGCCTCGCCGCAGGTCGTGCTGCGTGAAGCTGAAGGGGCACAACGTCGAATTGCGATTCCCGTCGGCCTCTCGGAGGGCCAGTCCCTACATTTAGCAATGCGCGGAGAGCCCAGTAAGCGTCCTTCGAGCGCCGAACTGACGGTGTTGCTGCTTCAGGAACTTCGCGCCGATCTGGTCGCGGTGCGCATCGCGCGCTATGACGCTGGCGTGTTCTTTGCCGAACTTGACCTCATGACCCCACAGGGTCAACGAGTCTTTGATTGTCGCCCGAGTGACGCCATTGCGATTGCCCTGCGATCATCTACTGCGGCGCCGCTACTGATTGACGCGAAGATTCTCGACGATCTGGTCGCCTAGGCCTCCGCGAAAGAAAGCGCCACTACTTCGCCACCGCGGCGCTCGTTGGCGTTCTCATCGGAGATGCGCAGCAGCAGGGCAATCACGATGTAGTTCGCCACCAACGACGAACCACCGTAGGCCACGAAGGGCAACGTGATGCCGGTAAAGGGCACCAAGCGCAGGACGCCACCCATGATGAAGAAGGCCTGAAGTCCTACCGTGGCGGTCAAGCCGGTGGCGGCCAGGCGGACGAAGTCCGAGTGGGCTCGCTGCGCAATGGCGAAACCTTCGCCGACCATGACGGCAAACAGACTGACGAGGAGAATCACTCCCAAGAGCCCAAGCTCCTCGCCGATGGCCGCAAAGATCATGTCGGAGGTGATGAAGGGGATGCCACCTGATTGCCCGAGTCCGAGCCCCGTGCCAGTGACGCCACCGGCGGCGAGGGAGAACCAGCCATCAATCAACTGATGAGTGCGCGCCAAGTTCGACGCAGTCCAGGGGTTTAGCCACAGACTCACGCGGGACTGCACCTGCGGGAAGAGTAAGTATGCGCTGTAGCCGCCACCAGCGAAGAGGCCAGCGCCAAGAGCCATGTACGACGCACGGCCGGTAGCCAGCCAGAGCAAACTAAAGAACAGGACGAAGAGCATCATCGCAAAGCCGATGTCGTTCTCGGCTAGCAAGATCGCCACGGCGATGCCCCACGCCGCAAATATTGGCAGGAGAACGCGAGGCGGCACAATGAGGCGTCCCGCGAGACGCTGCGTAGGCGTCGACAAGATGGTTCGGTTGGCAGCAAAGTATGAGGCGAAAAAGAAGGCCAGCAAAATCTTCGCAATTTCAATCGGCTGGAACGAGATGGGGCCGATAGAGACCCACAAACGTGCGCCAAGGTTGTTGACGCCGATCTTTGGCACCAAAGGCAACAACATGAGAAGTATCGCCGTGGAGAGTGAAATGAATCGGTAGCGGTCCAGGTCGCGTGCGTTGCGCACAAAGAACAACGTGACCGCGACGGCAATGGCGCTCACCGCGTACCAGAGCGCCTGCTGCGACGCCAACGGGGGATTCCACCGCGAGATTTCAATAAAGCCAATGCCGTTCAACAAGGCCGACACCGGCAAGAGAATTTGTGAGGCCTTCGGTGCGAGCCAACGAACGATGAGGTGCATGGCCAGAGAAATGCCCACCATTGCGGCCAGAAAGAAATAGACGTTGGTCGGCATGGCACCGTGCGAGCCAAGCGACGCCAGTACGTAGAACCCCGCCACGATGACCCAGACCCCCAGTAGCAAAACGAGTTCGGTGGGTCGGTTTCGTGACGAATTGGTTACGGGCGAGCTGTTAGAAATTGCCAACGTTTAACCTGCCTCGAGTTCCTAGTGACCAGAGTAGCCCTACCATGGTGGCAACGGTTTCACCCCTGAGAGAAAGTACAAACTGTGTCGTTTGACGTGACCTCCTTCGGCCCCGAGCGCTTCTCGAGCCGCGAACTTTCTCGCCTCGAGTTTGGCGCTCGCCTCCTTGACCTCGCCGACGATAAGAACATGCCGCTGCTCGAGCGCTGCAAGTACGTGGCCATCTTCGCCGACATGATTGACGAGTTCTTCCAGGTACGCGTCGTGAGTTTGGAAGACAAGGTTGCCGCCGGCGTCCAAACACCGTCGCTCGACGGCATGCGCCCACGTCAGCAGTTGGCCGCCATTCGTGAACGAGTCGTTTCTCTGGTGGAGCGTCAGGACCGCATTGTTTTGGACGACCTCCTGCCCAGTCTGGCGGCCAACGACATCACCATTGTGAAGGTGGCGTCCCTCGATGAGGCCGATCGCCAGGCGCTCATCTCCTACTTTGACGAGCACGTGTACCCAGTATTGACACCTCTCGCGGTGGACCCTGGCCACCCGTTCCCAATGATTTCGAACCTTTCGATCAACATTGCGGTGACGGTCTATGACCATGACACCAAGGAGGAGCGCAATGCTCGCATCAAGGTGCCGAACTCCATCGCTCGCTTTTTGCCCGTCAGCAACGGTCGTTACGTCTTGCTGGAAGACCTGATTATCGAGAATCTCTACCGCCTGTTCCCGGGCATGTCCGTGGGTCGCGCGGACTTGTTCCGCGTCACTCGCAACGCTGACCTGACGCTGCACGAGGACGAAGCCGACGACCTGATGGTGGCGCTGGAGGTCGAGTTGCGCCGCCGCCGCTTCGGTGAGGCTCTTCGCGTTGAGATTCAAAGTGGCATGTCGCACGATTTCCTCTCGTTGCTCCGCAGCGAACTCGACATCGACAAGTCGAACATCTACGTGACCGACGCACCTCTGGCGTTGCACGATCTGTGGAACTTGTACGGTATCGACCGTCCCGACTTGAAGGGCGACTCGTGGTCACCCCTTACGCCCAAGCGCCTGCTGAGCGGTGATCGCGTGGCGAACGTCTTTGACGCCATCAGCGAAGGCGACATTTTGCTGCACCACCCCTACGAATCATTCACTGACTCGGTCGAAGCCTTCGTTGCGCAGGCCGCGGCGGACCCCGCGGTGGTGGCAATCAAGCAGACGCTGTACCGCACGTCGGGTGACTCGCCGATTGTGGCGGCGTTGATTCGCGCCGCTGAGCAGGGTAAGCAAGTCGTGGCACTGGTTGAGCTCAAGGCGCGCTTTGACGAGGCCGCCAACATCAACTGGGCAAAGGCGCTCGAAGACGCCGGCGTGCACGTGGTGTACGGCATTGTTGGTCTCAAGACGCACTGCAAGACGATTTTGGTAGTGCGTAACGAGGGCGGAGCAACCGTTCGGTACGCGCACATCGCGAGTGGTAATTACAACTCGAAGACGGCCCGCGCGTACGAAGACTTCGGCCTCTTGACCCGCGATCCCGTTATCACCCACGACGTTGGCGAATTGTTCAACTTCCTCACCGGGTTTGCCAAGAACGGAAACTACGAGAAGATTGTGGTGAGTCCGTACATGGTTCGTGACCGCATCATCGCGCTCATTAATCGCCAGGCGGAGCGCGGCAGTGACGGTCGCATCATGTTGAAGGTCAATGGACTTACCGACCCCGCCGTGATTGATGCGCTCTACGCGGCGTCCTCTGCAGGCGTCGAGATCCGTCTGATGGTGCGCACGTTGTGCTGCATTCGCCCCGGCGTGCCTGGTCTATCGGAGAACATCGCGGTGCACTCACTCGTTGGTGAGTTCTTGGAGCACTCGCGTGTCTTCGTATTTGGCCGCGAAGGCGACGAGTCGCACGCGGTCTACATGGGATCGGCCGACATGATGGAGCGCAACCTCGACCGCCGCGTGGAGGTCATTGTGCCCGTGGAGAACGACGCCATCCGCAAGGAGCTCGTTGAGGCGTTCGAAATAACCTGGCGCGACGACGTGTTCTCCTGGGTCCTTGGCACGGATCGTCGTTGGCGTCGCGTGCAGTCGGTGAATAACTTCGCCGCTCAGTCGGAATTCAAGCGTCTGGCTCTGGTGGAGTCGCGGTCTCGGTAACGGGACTGGGTGACTTTCGCAGTTGGAGGCTGGCATAGGCCGCTCCGCCAATAGGAATGGGAATCCAGAAGTTCACGAGTCGGTAGCTCAGTACGGCCAAAATGGCCTGTGAGTGAGGAACACCGAATCCAACGAGCGTTGGTATCAAGACGCCCTCGATGACGCCCAGGCCGGCTGGGGTGACAGGGATGGCGGCCAGAATGTTTGCGAGTCCGTAGGCAACCAGCAGGTCGACGGGTGAGATCACCGATCCAAAGGCCCATATGAACACCCAGAGGCACGCGGCATCGAGCATCCAGTTGAGGGCGGCCCACACCAAGGCAGTCCACAACGTGCGTCGTGAATTCATCAACAGTGTGATGCGTTCGGCGACCTTGGCCAAGAGGGCACTGATCTTTTCGGGATCGATGGCGGGAATTCGCTGGGCGAGTGCCCGCAGCCAGGCGTCCGCTCGTTGCTGACCTCGGGTGATCAACAAGATGGTGCCAAAGAAGGCCAAGAGCAGAAACACGCCGGCGAGCGCCGCAAACCCGTAGGCGGGATTAATGCCGTTCAGCGGAATTGAGATCACCAGCGCGAACCAGAACATGATGTTCAGAACGACGGCCGAACCCGCTCCCTGCGCTGCGAGACCGAAGGCGTTGGTGTCCTTGGGGACGTCGAGTTCATTGAAAATGCGGTAGGCGAGTGCGCCCGAAGGGGCGGCACCACCAGGCACCACGTGCCCAATGGCCAAGCCGGCGAGATTGACCCGCAAGACGTTGAATCGGTGGGGCGCAAACGGGTAGAGCACGGCGCGCGTCAGCTCGACGTAGGCGTAGATGGAGGCCATTTCGAGTAGTACGGCGAAGCCCACGATGAGGGGATTGAGCGCGGCGAGAAGGTGGAGCGAGTGGCGGGCCGAGGCGAATTGTGGGACAACTAGGTATTCCAGAACGAAGACTAAGCAACCCATCGACAGAATGATGCGAATCTCCCGGGGCATCGTGAGCTTGGTGGTGGAAAGTTTCTTCATGAGGTCAAATGCATTCCAGAACGGGTCACGTGCGGTGCGCAGGGCGAACGGGGAAAGTCTACCCATTTGACTAAGATTTCTTGGTGCCCACTCTGGTCGTTCTGCCTACCTACAACGAAGTGCTGAATATCGAAGCGATGCTTCGGGCACTTCGTGAGGCAACACCCGACGTCACGATTTTGGTGGTTGACGACTCATCGCCGGACGGTACCGCTGCGCTGGCCCGTCAAATCGCCAGCGAACTGGGCCAGATTGAGATTCTCGAGCGAAGCGTCAAGAACGGTTTGGGCGGCGCCTACCGTGCTGGTTTTGCCTGGGGCTTGGAACGCGACTACGACCGATTTGTCGAAATTGACTGCGACTTCTCGCACGATCCGCGGGTGCTTCCCGTTCTGCTGCGTGCGTCGCAGGATTTCGAAGTGGTTATTGGTTCTCGCTACGTGCGCGGCGGTTCGATTCCCAACTGGGCGTTGCGCCGACGCCTCTTGTCACGTGGTGGCAACCAGTACGCGTCACTCCTCCTTGGTTTGGGCGTAAAGGACTGCACCGCGGGATATCGCGTGTACCAGGCGTCGGCGCTCGAAAAGATTGACTACGCGTCGGTGCGCGCCGACGGATACGGATTTCAGATTGAAATGACCTACCGCGCTCGCCTGGGTGGGGCATCCATCGTCGAGGTCCCCATCTCGTTCTCTGACCGTGAACTTGGCGAGTCGAAGATGTCGGGTGCGATTGTCGCTGAGGCCCTGATGATGGTGACCAAGTGGGGCTGTCAGCGGCTTCTGCGCCGTTAGATCCGGTCCACCAGAACCGCGGCCAGGCAGCTGGCCAACTTATTACGAGTCTCTTCGCGCTCGGCGATCGGATCAGATTCCGACACGATGCCGGCACCGGCCCAAGCTTCAAACGATGCACCACTGATCATGACGCCTCGGATGCCGATCCACCACGCACCATCGCCCTCAGCATCAATCCAACCCACTGGGCCTGCGTAATGGCCTCGATCGCGGGTCTCAAGTTGTGCAATCAAAGCGGCGGCGTCCAACCGGGGGAGTCCCCCAACGGCAGCGGTGGGGTGCAGCGCGGCGACTAACTCAAGTGCGGTGGGTGCCTGCTTGCTCGAGGTGCCCCGAATCCACGTGCCAAGGTGGGCGACTGTGCGCAGTGCCACGATCGAGGGGTGCTCATCGGCATCCACGGAGTCGAAATAGGGGGCAAGAGCAGCCGCTACTTCGTTTGCCACGATGTGATGCTCGTGGAGATTCTTGGCGCTGCCTAGCAACCACGCTTGATAGTCGTGTGGGCGCACGTCGGGCGGAAGCGCAATAGTGCCGGCCAGGGGATGGCACAGGGCGGTGTTGTCGGTGCGAGAGACCAGGAGCTCGGGGCTCGCCCCCACGAAGCGCCGGCCATCCGGCAGCGGCGTGGCGTAGATGGTGCACTGCGGCTCGCGACGGTGAAGCCGGTGGGCGACTGCTGCAGGGTCAATGGGCCAGTCCACGGTGCCCTGCACCGATCGCGCGAGGACAACCTTGGTCAGGCGCTGGCTGCGAAGGTCCTCGACTGCCACGGCGACACTGTGGGCGTACTCATCACCTGAGGGCTGATAGGCCATGGAAACGGCAACTTGCGTTTCTTGGCTCGGGAGCTCGAGGTCGGCAATGATGTCCTCGAGTGGTGGCGCCACTTCGCTGGTGGTGATCCACGTACCTAGCTGAGGAAAGTGGCTGACCACGATGTGCGGGACATGTAAAGAAGATCTGGCCGCCCGCTCGAACGGCAACGTGCCGAAGGCCACGATGCCCGTACCGGCCGGACCCTTCACACCTTCAATGACGTGTCCGGCAAAGAAATCTGCCTGATTGGGGAGGTCGACGAGTCCTCGGGGCAGGTCGATCGCAATGGCCACGCCACCGAGCCCAACTCGAAAGGAATCCGCATCCTCGAGCAGATATCCATGACGAGCTCCCGCGGCGCGAAGAACTTGGATGTCGAATCCCGTCAGCGGGCGGCGAGTGAACTTCATTCGCCGCGTGTCGCCACGAACTGTTGGCTGAGACCACCCATGACGTAGCGGTGATTCACCGCCACAAAGCCCGCTCGGTTCATCTGGGCCACCATCTCCGCCAGCGGAGGGAGGTACGCGGTTGATTTTGGAAGGTACTTGTACGCGTTGCGGTCACTCAGCAGACCGCCAATAAAGGGCACCGCACGACGAAACCAGAGGCGAAACCCGAGGCGCCAGAGTCCGGAGGTCGGTTCTGCCACCTCAAGAATTGACAGGCGGCCACCGGGGCGGACCACGCGCCCCATTTCGCGGATGGTCCCCTCGAGGTCGGTGAAGTTTCGTAGGGCGTAGCCGCAGGTGACGCCGTCGAACGAGGCGGTCGCAAAGGGCAAGTGGAGCGCATCTGCCTGTACGCGCTCCGGCATGTCGTGGCCATTGTCGAGCATGCCGAAACTCAAGTCGGTGGCAACGGGGTAGTGGCCCTGGGCGGTGAGCTCTCGGGTGAAGTCGCCGGTTCCAGCGGCGATATCGACGACAAGGGACCCTGGGACGAGGCGGAGATCGCGAACGCACTTGCGGCGCCACCGTCGGTCAAGGCCAAAGGTCATGATTTTGTTGAGGAATTCGTAGCGGGGCGCGATAGCGTCAAACATGGCGCGGACGGCGCGAGTCTTTTCCTCGCCCTGGGGGAGTACGTTGCTGTTCATGCGGGGGCTCCGATAGGCGAAAAATGGCTACAGAAGGTCCGAAGCACTCAGCAATTCTACCGAGGTGAACTTTTTTTCAAACCTCGACCCATAGACTTTGGTCATGGATCCACACCAGGACGAGCACCACCGGCAAATCACTGACGGCTGGTTTCGTGCGGCCGTTTTCGGCATTTCTGATGGCCTCGTGACGAACACGTCGTTCATCTTGGGCTTTGCGGGCGCGTCGCCGGGACACAGTGTTGTGCGCGTTGCCGGTATTGCGGCACTGATTGCTGGCGGCTTCTCCATGGGCAGTGGTGAATACCTGTCGGTGAAGGCGCAGCGAGAATTGCTGGAGTACGAGATTGAAGTGGAGCGCCAGGCGCTGGCGGCCAATCCGGAGGGGGAGCGGCTCGAACTCCGCCAGATTTTTCTTGACCGGGGCATTGATGAGGATCTCGCTGAGCGACTCTCTACCGACTTGATGCGCGACCCCGATTTGGCGCTTCGCACCCACGCTCGTGAAGAACTGGGTATCGACCCGTCCGCAGTCGGTAGTCAGTGGTCCGCAGCGCTCTCGTCACTCTTTTGCTTCGCGATCGGTGCGTTTGTGCCACTGGTGCCGTGGCTGGTCTCGTCGCACGGCAACCCGGTCTGGTGGTCGGTCGGTCTCGCGGCGGCAGCTTCGGCCATTGTGGGTGGGGCCATTGGCTGGTTCAGTCGACGCGGTCTCGTTCGCTGGGCGCTGCAGCAGTTGACCGTTACCGGGTTAGCGGCGGCCGTCACCTACTTGGTCGGTCACGTCGTCGGCCACTAATCGTTTGCGAAGTGCAGAAGTAAGTCTTCTCGCTCGAGCGTAAAGCCGGTCTCGTGATAAAGCCGAAGAGCATCTTCGTTGCTGGCGTCTACGAACAGGATTGATCGCTTGACACCCTTTTGGCGAAGTGCACGTAAGCCAACGTGCAACATGGTTCGACCAAGTCCGCGACCCTGGAACGCGGGGTCAACGGAAAGCACGTAGATTTCGCCGAGCCGTTCGCGATAGAGCTCGTGCACCTTGGTCCAGCAAGTTGCGGCGATGACCCCACCGATGTCGAGCAGGAGAAACCCTGAGGGGTCAAACCACGGCTCGTTGATTCGCCCACGGAGGTCGTCAATATGCCAGGCGCCCTGTTCGGGGTGATTGGTGAATGCGGCGTTGTTCTGTTCGAGCCACTTCGTCTCGTCAACTCCGGGCACGAACGAGCGAATGATCGTTCCTTCGGGCACGAAGGGAGAGAGATCAGGAATCTCCAGGCTCAAGACTTGGAGTCGCCGCACCACCCGCCCGGTGCTGCTGCTGTCGTCACGAATCCACCAGTGTACGTGCGGGTGGACGGCGAGCACGGCGACGCGGAGTTCGTCATCAAAACCCCCACCGCACAGTTCAATTGTGGGGATCACTCCGTACTCGAGAACGGCGTACTGAATGAGGCGTCCCTCGGAACGTCGGAGCCAGTGTTCCGCGTGCCAGCCATGGACGACACCGCGACGTCGGGTTTCATCAAGGGCTTCTCGACCAGTCGCAGTTTCGGTTCGGTTGATGAGGTCGAGAACCTCGAGGCGCTCGGTGTCGGTGAGCGCGTCGGAACGCTGCCATGGCGACACGGACTAGCGCACCCGTCCGGCGACACGATTGAGGCGGCGAAGCAGGGTTCCGATAGTGCGCTCGGCGGCGACGAGCTCGGTGTAGACGTCGCCCTCCATCGCGGGTCCGTCGGTTTCGACGAGTGCGGTGATTCGCGTGGATATTTCGCTCAGGGAGGAGGTAATGGTGTTCAGCTCGGTGGCGGCGCTCATGAGTGGCTCTCTGAATAGGCGAAGGTCTGTGGCAATTACTGTAATGGTCGATGACCACTCTTTCCGACTCAGATCAGCGATTCACTCTCTCGTGGACAGGAATTGTCTGTTCTGGTGCCGACGCGTACGGATTCCTACAAGGACAAGTCACCGGCGATATTGTCGGGAAGCAAGCGATGGGTCTGATTCTGACACCGGCGAGTGACGTGATTTCGAACTACTGGGCCACCTTTGATGGGCATCGAGTAACCCTGAACGTGCGGAGCGAACTCGTTGATGTGGTCCTCGCACGGCTGCGTCGTTTCAAACTCCGCAGTCAGTTGGAGATTGAAGCGACTGAGCCGACTCTGCAGCCCTATGCGACGGCGACGGAGCAGGTTGCCGTTGGTATACCGGGTCCGCTCGAATTCGCCGGTGGTTTCTCGCCGCACTCGTTCGGCGCAGCGTTTGTTCGTGACAATGTCTCCTTTACCAAGGGGTGCTTCACCGGTCAGGAGTTGGTGGGCCGGCTTGACGCTCGAGGCGCCAACGTTCCGTATCGCCTCGCGATTGTCGAGGCCCAGGATCTGAGCATCGCGGAGTCCGAGATTGCGAAGTTTGGACCTTCGGGTGAGGCGGCGCTTCAGAGAGTGTGTACGACAGCGTCGCTCACACCACTGAAAGCAATGGCAATGGTGCACCGCAGCATGCTGGACGCCGAGTCGGCTATCCGTGTTGAGGCTGTTAAGTAGCTAGCGAATTAGGGCTGGTAGCGACGGAAAATAACACTGCCGTTGTGACCGCCAAAGCCGAAGCTGTTCGACAAGATGACGTCGACATCCGCCTTGACGGGCGTTGAAAGCACAACGTCGAGATCGATAGCGGGGTCAACTTCTGTCGTGCCGGCGGTTGGCGGAATGACCTGGTTCAACAGTGTCTGAACCGAGACAACACCTTCGAGTGCGCCCGCCGCTCCAAGTGAGTGGCCAAGGTGGCCCTTCACCGACGTAACGAGTGGTCGGTGCGATCCGAAGACCCGACGGACCGCAATTGATTCGGCGAGGTCGTTGAGTGGCGTTGACGTACCGTGCGCATTGATGTGCGACACGTCGGCCGCCGTAATGTCGGCGTCAGCCAGCGCGGTCTCCATGCAGCGCACGGCGCCGTTACCTTCGGGGTCTGGTGCGGTGATGTGGTACGAGTCAGCGGTCGACGCCGCGCCAATAACTTCAGCGAGAATCGTGGCGCCACGCGCGTGAGCGTGGTCCCAGTCCTCCAGGATCAAAACGCCAGCCCCTTCGCCCATCACGAAACCATTGCGGTGCGTGTCAAAGGGACGTGAGAACTCCTCATTGGAGAGTGCGGTCATGTTACGGAATCCCGCTTCAGCGATTTCGACCATGACGGCCTCGGCGCCACCGGCGACCGCCACCGTTGAACGACCGGACGCCACCATACGGGCCGCATTGCCAATGGCGTGCGTGCCCGCGGCACAGGCGGTGGTCACAGTCTCGCAGGGCCCACCAAGTCCGAGTCGCATCGACACTGCAGCCGTTGCGGCGTTCGGCATCATCATTGGCACCATGAAGGGTGAAACGCGGTTGGCGCCCTTTTCGTTCAGGACGCGCACCTGCTCAAGCACAGTTTGCAGGCCGCCAATACCGCTGGTAACAACACAACCGGCGTCGAGCAGAGGCCCCGTTAGGCCACTCATTGCCCAGGCCTCGTTCGCAGCCATGAGCGCGTACAAGGTGAACGGGTCGAGGCGACGAAGGTCTTTTGGTCCGCCGATGTGATTGGCGTCAAATGGTGCGAGTCGCTTCGACGCTGGCGCAGTCGACTGCTGAAGTGCGTTCCACAGCGCGTCGACACCTACACCAGCGCACGACAGTGCACCGATGCCGACGACGGCAACGCGGCGCCCCTGAAGGGGGCCGTTGGGCGTAACTGCTACGCGCACTTAGAGCTTTGCGTAGATGAGCTCGAATGCGCCACCAACGGTGGTGATGTCCTTGAGCTCGTCTTCGCCGACTTCGATGTCGAAGGTTTCTTCGAGTGCCATGACGAGCTCGACGAGGTCGAGGCTGTCAGCGCCGAGGTCTTCAAAAGAAGCTTCCATCGTCACCTTTGAGGCGTCGACGGCGAGAACTTCTACTGCGTTTTCCTGAAACTTAGCGAATGCTTCGTTGCGGTCCATGGTGTAACCCTTTCGGTTTGTCTCGGATAATCCTAGCCAACGCGACGGCAAAATTTCGGCTTACAGACCCATCGCAAGGCCGCCGTCAACGGCAATAACTTGACCCGTCAAGTAACGACTGTGGTTACTCGTGAGAAACCCGACAACACCGGCGATGTCATCTACCTGACCAGTCCGACCCATCGGAATCATCTTCATCAAGTCATCGCTCGTGGCACCAAGGTCACTCGTCATTTCGGTATCAATGAATCCTGGTGCGACCACGTTCACGGTCACGCCACGCGAAGCAACTTCACGAGCAAGAGAGCGGGCAAGTCCTACGAGTCCCGCCTTCGATGCGGCGTAGTTCGCCTGACCGGGCACGCCATAGAAGGGACTGATCGATGAGATGAACACGATGGAGCCTTGGCGGGCACGAATCATCGAAGACAAAACGCTGCGAGCGCAAAAGAATGCACCATCAAGGTTGATCGACAACACGTTGCGCCACTGATCGTCGGACATCCGCATGGCCAAGCCGTCTTCCGTGATCCCAGCGTTAACAATCATCGCGTCAACGGGCCCAAACTGCTCAATGGCTGACTTGACGGCAGACGTCACTTGTTCCGAGTTTGAGACGTCAACACTGAGAGAGAGGGCGCAGCCCTCGGGGGCGGCGCCGGAACGTGAGAGCGCGACGACACGGTCACCCGCATCGATGAACTGCTGCGCGATCGCGGCGCCAATGCCTCGACTCGCGCCGGTAACGATGATGTGCTTGCTCATAGGACATACTCCTTCATTTCGGCGTATGAGGCCGGTGCCGCTTGTTCGGCAAAATCGCGAATGCGCTTGGTGAGTCCGGTGAGTACTGACCCCGGCGCCAACTCAATCGTCTTGGTAACTTCTTCAGGCAATGCCAGTGTTGCGTCCAGAAATTCAACGGGCGAGGTGAGCTGACGTGACAACAGTTCTTGCCACTCGTTGGCCTCGGTGTGCACGCGACCATCAACGTTGGCGATAAGCACGTGCTCGGTCGTACCCCAGGTCGTTGTGGCGAGGGCCTCGTCGAGGCGTTCCTGCGCTGAGGACATGAGTGGCGAATGAAACGCGCCTCCGACGGGTAGCGGTGTTGCGCGCTTCCAGCCAAGCTCCTTGTGTTGCTCAAGCACGACGGCCAAGCCATCTGCGGTGCCACTCAACACAATTTGACCGGTGCCGTTGATGTTGGCGACCCACACGTTCTCGAGGGCATCGAGTTGCGCGCGCGTCGCGACATCGCCGCCCATGACTGCCACCATCGTTCCCGCGGTCCTTTCGGCGGCATCCGCCATAGCGGCGCCGCGAATGCCGATGAGGCGAGCACCTTCAGAGACGGTGAGCAGACCAGCTGCGGTCAAGGCGGAAAACTCGCCCAAACTGTGTCCGAGGAGATATTTCGGGCGACGACCCTGTGAAATTAAGTCGTGCCACGAAATCATGGAGAGCGCAAATGTCGCGATTTGGGCCCGGTCGGTGCGAACGACGTCCTCGGTTGGCGTATCGAGCAGGAGGGTCGCGACATCCATTCCACTTGCGGCACTGATCTCATCGAGAAGGTGCCAGTGGGGCGAGTCGCGCCATGGTTCGCCTGCGCCTCCGGTGATGGAGCCTTGACCGGGGAAGAGGGCAACCGTGTCGCTGATAAGGGGATGCGCTGAAGTCATGCGTCAACGCTAACAGCGCACCTCGTGCGATTCGCGAACGTTCGCGACCTCATGTTGCAGCGTGCCCAGAGTGGGACTCGAACCCACACGCCCTCTCGAGCAAAGGATTTTGAGTCCTCCGCGTCTGCCATTCCGCCATCCGGGCTGCTTTTCTACGCTATCAGCAACCGTAAGGTGGGTGTGTGCGTCTTGAACTTCGGTCTTTCGATGTGACCCTAAGCGCTCCTGTATTCGCGTCATCGCAGACGCACAACGTCCGGACGCATCTTCTCCTGCGCCTAGAGCATGCTGGCATTGTTGGTTGGGGAGAAGTGTCGCCACAGCCCCTTGCCCTCAACGGCGATCCCTCGATCGCCGAAGTGATTGATGAGCTAGTCACCGTGATGGTGCCGACCTTTATGTCAGCGTGCAACCGAGAGGGTGAAGTTCCCCACTGGAGCCGAGTTACGAGATTCCAGGGTTCGCGCGCGGCCTCACCTACTGCCGCAGCCCTCGTGGAGTCAGCAACTCTGGACTGGACTTTGCGTCAGGAGCGTCGAGGGATTCTCGATCTCTGGCCCGTCGTCCACAACACACCGACCATGGTGTCGTTGCCGGCCGACGTATCACAGTGGGTTGTCCCCGACTGCAGCGCGCAGGTTCGTTGGAAGGCGTCACCAGCGCCGATTGATCCCGCGGTAGTTGAGGCGCTGACAGCGCTCGCCGTGCCGGTGCTCCTTGACTACAACTGCTCTCTACCGGCGCGAGAAGACATCTACCACCACCTCAACCAGCTGGCCTCGGTGCCCATTGCCGCCATCGAGCAACCGTTTCAACCGGGCAATGTTGTGGATCACGCACTGCTGGCGAAAGACATCGACGTGTCACTCTCGCTCGACGAAGGTATTCGCTCTCGACGAGACGTGGAGAACGTTGCACGATACGACGCCGCCTCGCTGATCTGTATTAAACCCGCGCGCGTTGGTGGGCTCAGCGTGGCTCGGACGTGCGCCACGCGGGCACTGGAGCTCGGCATTACCCCGTACCTCGGCGGCTTTTTCGAGTCACCTCTTGGTCGGATCGTGAATGCCGCACTCGCTCGAACGTGCGTTGCGGCCCCCAGCGACATTGGACGCGTCGTGTTTCTAGAAAATGATGAATGGCGTGGCGACAACGTCGGTGTGGGTATTTCGCCGACAGAGTCCCTTTGGGAGCGGTCTCAGCCCATCTTCGACCACGCAGTGCAGGCGTAAGGTGCTCGGCATGAGTGATCGTTCCAAACAGAGGCAATTACAGGACATTCAGCGCCGCCTGATGGCAGCGAGAGAGAGCCGCGCAGTTTTGGAAGAGCAGGTCGCGGTCTGGAATGAAACGCTCGATGAGGCGAGAATTCGCTCACTGGTCTCGGAGACCCCTCAACTTACGGCAGAATATAACGAACTATCAAAACATGTGGTGGCGGCGACAACAGAGTTGGCGCGTCGGATTCAAGAAGTGCAGAATCTGACGGCTGAGCGCGACGAGTTGCTACGACAGTGGGTTCCGAAGGGCTAATTACATGGAAAAGCGCGTTGTTATCGCCGATGATGAGTCGATTATCCGACTGGACCTGAAAGAAATTCTCGAGTCGGACAACTATCTCGTGGTGGGTGAGGCTGCCAATGGTGACGACGCCCTTGCCATGATCAACGAATTTAAGCCCGACCTGGCCTTGCTCGACATCAAAATGCCTGGCCTCGACGGCATCGCCGTCGCGAAGGCTGTGCAGGGGAGCGAGACGCAGGTTGTGCTGCTTACGGCGTTCTCACAGCGTTCACTTATTGAGAGCGCTCGCGACGCCGGCGTCGTTGCCTACCTGGTGAAGCCATTTCGTTCGTCAGAAATCTTGCCCAAGCTGGCCGCCATCGTGAACCCGAACGGCGACCACACCGAGATTGCCGAACCGGGAATCGCCGACGACAAGATTGAAACGCGCGAGATTGTCCAGCGCGCCAAGGAAACGCTGATGCGCGAGCGTGGTCTCGATGAACCAGCCGCATTCGAACTGATTCAGCAGTCGGCGATGCGCGGCCGCACCCGCATGCGTGACATCGCGCAGCAGATTTTGAAGGGCGACTTCGTTGGCTAAGGCCGAAGAGCAGAGGCCACTCCTCCTGCTCGATGGGATGTCGCTGGCGTTCCGTGCCTTTTATGCGCTGTCGACCGACATCGCCACCTCAGGTGGCTTAGTCACCAACGCGCTGCATGGTTTTGCGTCGATGTTGCTGTCGTTGATTCGCTCACAGCAACCAGGATCTGTGGCGGTTGCCTTCGACTTGCCGGGTGGGACATTCCGCGACGCGATGACGGAGGACTACAAGGGCGGTCGGGCCGAAACTCCGGTCGAAATCGAGCACCAGTTTGCGCTCATTCGCGAGCTGTGTGAGGTGTTTCACATTCCCGTCGTCAGCCTGCCTGGCTATGAGGCCGACGATGTTTTGGCAACCTTGGCGACCAAGGCTCGAGATGCCAAGCAGCCGGTCATTGTCGTCACTGGAGACCGCGACTCCTTTCAGTTGGTGGAAGACCCGTACGTTCGCGTGCTGTACAACCGCCGAGGCGTGTCGGACTATTCGCTCTACGACGAGGCAGGCATTTTTGAACGATGCGGCATCGAGCCCCAGCGCTACCCGCTGCTGGCCGCACTACGCGGTGACACCTCCGACAACTTGCCAGGTGTGCCTGGCGTGGGGGAGAAGACAGCGGCAAAGCTGTTCGCAACCTACAAGGACTTTGACGATCTCTACGCTCACGTCGATACGCTGACGCCGAAGCTCCGGGAGAATCTCGTCACTTACGAAGAGCGGGCTCGTCAAAATGAGCGCATCATGCTCCTCGTGCGTGATGTTCCCCTCGACGTAACCCCCGAGCAGCTCGTGGTGGGCGGTTGGGATCGCGGTGAAGTCGCGGCCTTTTTCGAGCGATACGAAATGAACGCCATGCGGGCTCGGTTCGAAAAGGTCATGGCCGAGGGCCTTCTTGGTGGCGCGAGCGCCTCGACGACTGCCGTGCCAGCGAAGGTTGCAGTCGCGGCACCGTCGTGGAGCCGTGTCGCCACCGTGGCGGACGTTACCGAAAATGCAGTTCTGATTGCCCAACGAGGTGACCGGTTGGTCATTGGCGCACTCTCAGGCGGTAATGCATTCGTGGGAACCAAGGAAGAGGTTCTGGCGGCATTGGCAACGCGAACGCTCTTTGGGCACGATGTGAAGAAGTTTGTCCGCGCCTGCGAGGAGCGGGGGGTGCCGTCGGGCACCCTGGGCGACGACGTCGCAATTATGGCGTTCTTGGTGGACGCTACGGCGGGTCGCTACGAACTCGATGACCTGGCGCTGCGGTATCTGGGTGAAGCCAATGCCGATGTTGCCCCGTCGTTGTTCGATGCGCCAAACGACGACAACTCGTTGATCGCTGACCTCGGTGTGCTGTGGCGCGTTCGCGAAGCGCTTTTGGCCGAAGTGGCGACGTGGGACGTTGAGGGCGTGTACCGCTCGATTGAGTTGCCCTTGGTGGCGGTTCTCGGTCGCATGGAAGCGCGTGGCATCAGCGTTGATGTTGAGATGCTGCGTCGGATTTGTGAAGAATTCACCGCAGAAGCCGGTTCGCTTGATGCGGAGATCCAAGAAATTGCCGGTCACTCTTTCAAGGTCAATTCGCCGAGCCAACTGGCGGTCGTTCTCTTCGAGGAACTTGGGCTGCAGCACGGAAAGAAGACCAAAACCGGCTACTCAACTGACGCCACAACCCTTGAGGCCATCGCGAACGATCACGTCATCGTGCCAAAGGTGTTGCGCTATCGCGAAGTCGAGAAACTGCGCTCAACCTACGGCCTTCCTCTGATTGATGCGGTTGGTAGCGATGGGCGTATTCATGCCACGTTCCAGCAAACGGTCGCTCGGACGGGCCGACTGAGTTCGGAAAACCCCAATCTGCACAACATTCCGGTCCGGACCGCCGAAGGGCGACGACTGCGAGTGGCGTTTGTGCCACGTCCGACGTGGTCGTTGTGCGTGGCTGACTACGACCAGATTGAACTACGAATCCTTGCTCATCTCTCACACGATGCAGGGCTGCAGGCCGCCTTCTCCTCGGGTGAAGATGTGCACCGCAGCATCGCGGCTTCCGTCTTCGGCGTTGCGGCGGGTGAGATCACTCACGAACAGCGCGAACAAGCCAAGGCGGTCTCCTACGGCTTGGCTTACGGCATGGAAGCCTTTGGGCTTAGTCAGCGTTTGGGCATCTCGGTCGGCGCCGCGAAGGACATTATGGAGCGGTACTTCGCGGGTTTCCCGTCGATCAAGGCGTACATGGACGAGACAATTTCTCAGATTCGTGCGCAGGGGTACTCTCGGACCGAGTTTGGACGGATCCGTCCGTTCCCGGATCTGCTCACAGCGGTTGGGCCGGCGCGGGCCGCAGCCGAACGTCAGGCAATGAATGCGGGCATCCAGGGGTTGGCCGCCGACATATTCAAGTCCGCCTTAGTACGGCTCGATCAGCGTTTGACCGCGGAAGGCCTGCAAGCTCGTCTGGTGCTGCAAGTTCACGATGAAGTGTTGGTGGAAGCGCCGGCGGAGGAGCACGATCGGGTTGAGTTGGCCGTGCAGGAGTCGCTAACGAGCGTCGCGTCATTGACGGTGCCGTTGGTGGTGTCGCTGTCGTGGGGCCAAAATTGGGCCGCCGCGAAGGGGTAGTTCTCAACTGATAGCATTAAAAGTCCCGAAAGAACACAGGTCTTTCGGGGTTCCTACTGTCTAGTTGGCCCCTGTGTGGTTGCATGAAAGTTGTTTGTATGTCGGAAGGCAAAGTCCTCCTCTCTCCCGTTCAGATGGGAACCTTCGACGCCGAAGGAAATTACGTCCCTCGCGTCATCACCGAAGACAACTTGGTCGGTACCGACCTGACGTCTCTCGTTGAGAACTCCGTTCTTGAATTCGAAGACGGCGACCTGGTCACCGGTACCGTCGTGCAGATCAGCCACGACGAAGTGCTGCTGGACATTGGTTTCAAGTCCGAGGGTGTTATCCCCGGTCGTGAGCTCTCCATTCGCAACGATGTTGATCCCAGCGAAATTGTTTCGCTCGGTGAGCGCATCGAGTGCCTCGTCCTCCAGAAGGAAGACAAGGAGGGACGTCTCGTCCTTTCCAAGAAGCGCGCACAGTACGAGAAGGCCTGGGCCAACATCGAAGAGGTCAAGAACCGCGACGAAATGGTGCAGGGCGTTGTTATCGAAGTCGTCAAGGGCGGCTTGATCGTCGACATCGGTCTGCGTGGCTTCCTGCCCGCTTCCTTGGTCGAGTTGCGCCGCGTTCGCGAGCTGCAGCCCTACATCGGCAAGACCGTTGAGGCCAAGATTATTGAGCTCGACCGCAACCGCAACAACGTGGTCCTGTCACGTCGCGCCTGGCTCGAAGAGAACCAGAAGGAACAGCGCGGCGACTTCCTCAACAACCTCAAGCCAGGTGAGCGTCGTCACGGTGTTATCTCCTCGGTCGTCAACTTCGGTGCCTTCGTGGACCTGGGCGGCATGGACGGCCTCATTCACGTCTCCGAGCTCAGCTGGAAGCACATCGACCACCCGAACCAGGTTGTTGCTGTCGGCGACGAGGTCGACGTCGAAGTCCTCGATGTGGACTTCTCGAAGGAGCGCATCTCCCTCTCGCTCAAGGCGACGCAGTCGGACCCATGGCAGGTATTTGCCGACGGTCACGCTGTGAACCAGTTGGTCTACGGTCGCGTCACCAAGCTGGTGCCATTCGGTGCGTTCGTCCAGGTGGGCGACGGCATCGAAGGCCTCGTGCACATCTCGGAGCTCGCTGCCCACCACGTTGAGTCGCCAGAGCAGGTTGTTACCGCTGGTGAAGAGCTCTGGGTCAAGATCATTGAGCTCGACACCGCTCGTCGTCGCATCTCGCTGTCGGTCAAGCAGGCCGCTGAGGGTGGCGAAGTGTCGCAGGAGTACCGTGAGGCCTTTGGTTCACACGCCTACGACGCTGAAGGTAACTACATCGGTGGCCTCGAGTTCGGTGAGTTCACTCCCGAGACCGAAGCACAGGCTGCTTGGGCTGAGTACGCAACCGAGGTTGCGCCAAAGTCCGACGAGGCTGACGCCGAAGGCACTGCTGAATAGCACTGTTGTTCGAATCAACCCGCCGGTCGCCACGTGCGGCCGGCGGGTTTTTTCATTGCACGGCGATGTGGTGAACTCGGTACGGTGGAGACGTGAAAATTATTGTGACCGGTGGCATTGGTTCGGGCAAAAGTACCCTTTTGGCGCTGGCCCGCGACCGTGGCTTTACAACCATTGATGCCGACGACATCTCTCACGAACTCTCGGTTCCCGGTGGGCCATTGTTCCGCGTCATCGTTGACGCTTTTGGCGCGGGCGTGATCCGCGACGGCGTACTCGATCGCAAGTTTCTGGCCTCGCTCGTGTTCGGCAATTCTGACAACTTGGTTCGACTCAATGGCCTGACCCACCCCATCATCGGTCAGGAGATGAAGCGCCGGCTGGACGCGGCGGTGACGTCGGCCTTCGTCGCGATTCCTTTGTTGCGACCGACGCATCGTACGGAACTGAACTGCGATGAGGTCTGGGCGGTCATTGTCGATCCCGCCACGGCACTTCGCCGTCTCGTCGAGACTCGTGGCATGGATTCCGAAGACGCTGCTCGACGCATGGGCTCCCAGGTCTCCAATGAAGCGCGCTCGGCACTGGCCGACGTGACGCTGGTGAATGATGGCACCGAAGAGGAACTCAAGGAGCGCTTCGATGCACTCGTTGCCGAGCGGGGACTGTGATGACGCTCTTTCAGGTGGAGTCTCCGTTTAAGCCATCGGGCGACCAGCCCAAGGCCATCGCAACACTCGCTCAGGGAGTGCGCGACGGCCTCCGGTACCAAACGTTGGAGGGCATTACTGGGTCAGGAAAGACGGCAACCATTGCGTGGCTCGTGGAGCAAGTGCAACGCCCGACGTTGATTCTTGAACCGAACAAGTCGTTAGCCGCACAGTTGGCGTCAGAGCTGAAGGAGATGCTGCCGAACAACCGCGTGGAGTTCTTCGTCTCCTACTACGACTACTACCAACCCGAGGCCTACATTCCACGGACTGATACGTTCATCGAGAAGGACTCGGCGGTGAATGAGGAGATTGACCGGTTGCGGCACTCCGCGACTTCGTCGCTGTTGACGCATCGCGACACCATTGTGGTTGCCTCGGTCAGTTGTATCTATGGTTTGGGGTCGCCCCTCGAATACCGCGAGCGCATGCTGCGCTTCGAGGTGGGTATGGAAATCGACCAGCGGCAGTTGCTGCGGCGTCTGGTGGAGATGCAGTACGCCCGAAACGAACTCGTGCTCGATCGCGGCACGTTCCGTGTGAAGGGCGACACGATGGAGTTGCAGCCGGCATATTCCAACGAGGCCATTCGCTTGTCGTTCTTTGGCGATGAAATTGAGGAAATTCGCTTCTTCCACCCCGTCACCATGGAGGAGAAGGGCAAGGTCGACGACGTCACGCTCTTTGCGGCGTCCCACTACGCCACTAGCGCCGAGACACTGCAGCGCGCCTGTCGGTCAATCGAGGAGGAACTGCACGTCCAGTTGGCTCACTTCCAGGCGGAGGGCAAACTTCTCGAGGCCCAGCGACTCCGGTCTCGCACGGAACACGACCTCGAAATGCTCGAGGAAACGGGACTGTGCGCGGGTGTCGAGAACTACTCGGCTCATCTTGATGGACGCGCCCCGGGTGAGCGCCCCTACACATTGCTGGACTACTTCCCGTCCGACATGCTCGTGGTCATCGATGAGAGCCACGTCGCGGTGCCTCAGGTACGGGGCCAATATGCCGGTGACCGAAGCCGGAAAGAGACGCTGGTGGAGCACGGTTTCCGCTTGCCGAGCGCCATGGACAACCGGCCATTGAACTTCGAGGAGTTCATGGACTTGGTTCCCCAGATGGTGTTCGTGTCGGCGACCCCTGGGCCCTACGAGATCGAACACTCCGACCAGATTGCTGAACAGGTGATTCGCCCCACCGGACTGCTGGACCCACTGATTCACGTGATTCCAACCAAGAATCAAATCGATGACCTGCGATCGCGCCTTGATGTCGTCATTAAGCGCTCGGAGCGAGCAATCATCACGACGCTTACCAAGAAGATGTCCGAGGACTTAACGACCTATTTGGTCAAAGCCGGGTACCGGGTGCAGTATCTGCATTCCGACATTGACACGATTCAGCGAATCGAAATCTTGCGATCCCTTCGCCTCGGAGAGTTTGACATTTTGGTGGGCATCAACCTTCTTCGAGAGGGCCTGGACCTCCCCGAGGTATCGCTGGTGGCGATCTTGGACGCGGACAAGGAGGGTTTCCTGCGTTCACGTTCAGCTCTCATTCAAACCATCGGTCGCGCTGCCCGTAACGCCAACGGTGAAGCCGTGCTCTACGCCGACAAGATCACCGACTCAATGCGCGACGCAATATCGGTGACGCAACGGCGACGTCAGACCCAGATTGCCTACAACGAAGAGCGTGGTATTACGCCTACGACCGTTACGAAGAACGTTGCCGACATCCTCGGTCGTCTTCGCTCGGAGTCGGCTCCGGTGCCAACTAACAAGGTGCACGGCATCTCGTCGCTGGAAACAGTGCAGGCTGATGACCTGCACCTCGAGATTGCCCGAGTGGAGGCCGCCATGCTCAAAGCGGCCTCGGAGCTGCAGTTCGAAGAGGCCGCAGCACTGCGCGACTATTTGCACACCTTGCAACTTCAGGGCCTGAACGTACCCCCACCGCGTAGTGACGAACTGGACTAACCGGTAGATTTTGTAGTCATGGCGTCCACAATCCGCATCCAAGGCGCCAAGGTGCACAATCTGAAGAATCTCTCGCTGGAGATACCACGGGACAAGTTGGTGGTGTTCACCGGTCTGTCGGGCTCAGGTAAGTCATCCTTGGCATTCGACACTATTTACGCCGAAGGCCAGCGCCGCTACGTGGAGAGTCTTTCTGCCTACGCTCGGCAATTCCTTGGCCAGATGGATAAGCCGGACGTTGAGTTCATTGAGGGCCTGTCACCGGCGATTTCGATTGACCAGAAGACGGCCTCGCGCAATCCGCGGTCGACGGTCGGCACCATTACCGAGATTCACGACTACCTCCGCCTGCTCTTTGCGCGCATTGGTATCGTGCACTGCCACAAGTGCGGTAAGCCGGTATCACGCCAGACGCCTCAGCAGATTGTTGACCAGGTGCTCTCCTTCACCGATGGTGGGCGTTTCCTGGTGCTGGCGACCGTTGTCGACGGTCGTAAGGGCGAATATTCCACACTGCTCAACGAACTCGCTGGGCAGGGCTTCTCACGTGTTCGCGTCGACGGCGTGGTGCACGAATTGGCCGACCGTGACAAGATCAGCCTGGAGCGGTACGAACAGCACACGATTGACGTGGTGCTCGATCGTCTGACAATTAAATCGGCCAATCGCCAGCGTCTCACTGAGTCGGTTGAAGCGGCGTTGGGACTGACCCGCGGTACAGTCTCCTTCCTCTTCGTTGACGACGACGAACTCATTACGTTCTCGGAGAAGATGGCCTGTACGGACTGTGGGATTAGCTTCACCGAACTCGCACCCCGGGATTTTTCCTTTAACTCGCCCTACGGTGCATGCCCCGTGTGCACTGGTTTAGGCACGCGATTCGAGGTCGACCCCGACCTCGTTGTGCCTGACCCCACGCTGTCCTTGGCAGAGGGTGCGCTCGCCCCGTGGGGTGGCGCTCGATTGAAGTACTTCGATCGACTCATCGCCGGCGTGGCTGATCTGGGCGGTTTTGACGTTGACACGCCGTGGAAGGAACTGCGCGCGAAGGACCGCAAACTCGTGCTCTACGGTGTCGAGAAGAAGTCGGTGCCGATGAAGTTTCGGAACCGCTACGGCAAGGTGCGCACCTACGAGACCACCTACGGGGGCATCGTCGACTGGCTCGAGCGCAAGCGCAATGAGGCTGACGGCGATTGGTCGCGCGAGCAGGCTGAGCAGTTCATGCGTGAGGTTGAATGCACCGCTTGCCTCGGGCAGCGCCTCAAGCCCGAGGTGTTGGCCGTACGTATTTACGGTACGAACATCGCTGAGGTCAACGCGAAGACGATCGACGAAGCCATCGCCTACTTCGAGCAGCTCACACTGACGGAGCGCGAACTCACCATTGGTCGCCAGGTGGTCAAGGAGATCCTGTCGCGACTTCAATTCCTGATGGATGTGGGTCTTGACTACCTGACCCTGAATCGCGCCTCGGCCACCCTGTCCGGTGGTGAGGCGCAACGCATCCGACTAGCGAGTCAGATCGGGTCCTATTTGGTGGGCGTTCTCTACGTCTTGGACGAGCCCTCAATCGGGTTGCACCAGCGAGACAACCGTCGTCTGATTTCGACGCTTGAGCGCCTTCGGGACCTCGGCAATTCCGTCATCGTGGTGGAACACGACGAGGAGACCATTCGACTGGCTGACTTCGTGGTCGACATCGGCCCGGGTGCCGGCGAGTTTGGCGGAGAGGTCGTCCACGCCGGAACGTACAAGGAGCTGCTCAAGAACAAGGAGAGCCTGACCGGTCAGTACTTGGCCGGAACGCGCCGCATAGAAATCCCTACCGAGCGTCGCAAGGGGAGTGGCAAGAAGCTCTCGGTGAAGGGCGCACGCGCCAACAACCTTCGCAACGTCAGTGTGGATGTGCCTCTGGGCACCTTTGTCGCCGTCACTGGTGTGTCGGGTTCCGGAAAGTCCACCCTGATCAACGGCATCCTCCTGGCATCACTCGAGCGACAGATCAATCGGGCGAAGACCAACGTCGCCGAACACGACACGATTACTGGCGTGCAGCACATTGACAAAGTGGTGGCGGTGGACCAGCAGCCGATTGGTCGCACACCCCGGTCTAATCCGGCGACCTATACCGGCGTCTTTGACAAGATTCGCAAACTGTTCGCCGATGTCGCCGAGTCAAAGGTGCGTGGCTATCAGCAGGGCCGGTTCTCCTTCAACGTCAAGGGCGGTCGCTGCGAAGCCTGTGCGGGCGACGGCACTATCAAGATTGAGATGAACTTCTTGCCTGACGTGTATGTCAACTGCGAGACCTGCGATGGCGCTCGGTACAACCGTGAGACCTTGGAGATCAAGTATCGCGGTAAGTCGATTGCGGACGTGCTGGACATGCCAATCGCCGAGGCGGTCACGTTCTTCGATCGTCAACCGACGATTTTGCGTCACATTCAGAGCTTGATGGATGTTGGGCTGGGATACGTGCGCCTTGGTCAGTCGGCCCCAACCCTGTCTGGTGGTGAAGCGCAGCGTGTCAAGTTGGCCGCAGAGTTGGCCCGCCGTCCAACCGGCCACACCCTCTATGTCCTTGACGAACCGACCACCGGTCTCCACTTCGAAGACGTCAACCGACTGCTTCAGGTGCTGCACCGATTGGTCGACCAGGGAAACACCGTCTTGACGATCGAACACAATCTTGACGTGGTGAAGACCGCCGACTGGGTTGTCGACCTCGGTCCGGATGGTGGTCGTCGCGGCGGTCTCATCGTGGGTGAGGGCACCCCTGAGCAGATTGCCAAAATGTCGACTGCCACGGGCGTCGTTCTCAACGAGGTGCTGGCGCAGGCCGGGCGGGCGTAGTGTTTCCGAAGCCGAAGGGGATTCCGCGTGAGAGTGGCTGCTACCTCTTTCGCAACTCCCTCGGCACGGTCATCTACGTCGGCAAGGCACTTTCACTGACACAGCGGTTGTCGAGCTATTTTCAAAAGTTTGATGCGCTGACCCCCAAAACGCAGGCCCTGATGACCGAGGCGGCCTCAGTTGAATGGATTGTCACGCCGTCGGAAAACGACGCGTTATTGCTCGAGAACGAGTTGATTAAGGCAAATCAGCCTCGCTACAACATGCGCTTGAAGGATGACAAGACGTACCCGTTTGTTGCCATCGACTCGCGCGACCCGTACCCTGTGCCGTACATCACCCGATCGAAGCACCACAAGCGGGTGCGCTATTTCGGACCATTCGTCGACGTTCGGGCACTTCGAAAGACGATGGACGAACTGCTCCAGGTCTATCCGTTGCGTTCGTGCACTACCCATAAGTTCAACTACCACCAACGACTCGAGCGCGCCTGTTTGCTCTACGACATCGGAAAATGCTCGGGGCCATGTGTCGGAGCTGTCAACGAGGACGAGTACCGACAACTGGTGCAATCGTGGGCTCGCTTCTTCGAGGGTGACGTTCGCCATCTCCGGACGAAGCTGCGTGCCGATATGGAGGCCGCTGCGGCTTCGATGAAGTACGAGGCGGCAGCTCGGTTCCGCGACGGCCTTGCGGCACTCGAGCGAGCGGAAAACGACCAGAGCATTGTCATCGATGACCACAGCAACTTGGACGTCATTGCCGTTGCCTTCAGTGGTGGGCGAGCGGCGTTGGTGCGCTTTCGAGTTCGCCACGGACGCATTGTCGGGCGGAGCGTCCACGTAGTTGACCGCTCACTCGACGAGAGTTCGGCCGAGATATTCGAGGCAGTGATTCCGGATCTGTATCGCAGCGGCGAAGACACGCCACCAGTGATTGTCACTGACGCCGACACCGCACAGTCGGCGTGGGCGGAGCAGTATGTCACGGCCCTCCGAGGCAAGCGGGTCAGAATCTCAATACCCGAGCGCGGGAAGCGCGTCCGCGTTCTGTCGTTGGCCCAGCGAGACGCCTCTTCAGTTATTGCGCGCGACTCGCTGCGTCGCGAAGCAGACCACAATGTGCGCTCTCGAGCGCTCCAGGAGTTGGCGGAAGCGCTGGCACTACCCGAGCCTCCATTTCGCATTGAGTGCTTCGACATGAGTCATCTGCAGGGAACGAACTACGTGGGCTCGATGGTGGTGTTTGAGGACGGACTGTCGAAGAAGTCGGAGTATCGGCACTTCAGTGTTAAAGAAATTCTGGGTAACGACGACGTCGGCGCCATGCGGGAGGTGGTTCGCCGTCGGCTGGGCTACTGGAATGACGAACAGAGCGGTACGAAGTTTCGCCGCGCCAATCTCGTGATTATTGACGGAGGCATCCCGCAGCTCCACGCCGCCATGCAGGCCGCCGAAGATGCGGGGGTAGCTGATGCGGTCACCTTGGTTGCGCTGGCCAAGCGTGAAGAACTGTTGTATCTGCCAGGTCGCAGTGAGCCGGTGGTGCTGGAGCGTGGTTCGGAGAGTCTCTATCTCGTGCAGCGCATTCGTGACGAAGCGCACCGTTTTGCTATTACGTTTCACCGCTCAAAGCGTGCAAAATCAATGATCGCCACGGTGCTCGATGGCGTGCCCGGACTGGGGGAGAAGCGCCGGGATCGGCTGATGCTCGAAATGGGTTCGCTGGACTCCATCCGCGCCGCCACACTTGATGAGTTGCAGGCTCTATCGTGGATGCCAGAAGACGTTGCTCGCCGTCTCTACGATCACTTACGAGCGCCCACCGCACCACCACTTCGAAGGAGTCGAGACAATGACTGATGTCTTGCTGGTTACCGGGATGTCCGGTGCTGGTCGCTCGACGGTCTCATCGGCCCTTGACGATCTCGGTTGGTTCGTCATTGACAACCTGCCTCTGGAGTTAATCGTGAAGGTTGGCGAACTCGCAGCGGCGGGCGCCAAAGAAGGCACGGGCGTGGCCTTCATCGTGGGCCGTTCGGGCAGTGAACACACTGCTTCCATTCTTTCGGCCGTCGAAGAACTACGGGGTATGCACGAGAGTGCCAAGATCCTCTTTCTGGACGCGCCAGACGACGTATTGATTCATCGCTACGAGGGAACCCGTCGACGTCACCCACACCCGGGAACCACGTTGGCTGAGAGCATCAAGGCGGAGCGAGCAATGCTCGGTCCGATTCGCGATTCAGCTGACTTGGTGATTGACACTGGCTCAACGAACGTGAATCAGCTTCGGAATCGCATCGTGGAGACTTTTGCGGCGGCGATCGGTCATGACCCCATGCGCGTGTCCTTGGTGTCCTTTGGGTACTCCAACGGATTGCCACGCGACGTTGACCTGGTCTTTGACTGCCGTTTCCTCCCGAATCCTCATTGGGTTGAGTCGCTGCGACCGCTGACGGGTCTCGAGGAGCCGGTCGCCACGTACGTCCTCGAACAGCCGCAGGCGCAGCATTTTGTTGATGACGTGGTGAAGATGCTCGAATGGCAGATTCCCGCCTTCGCAAAAGAGGGGAAGTCGTACCTCTCAATCGCCATCGGCTGCACCGGCGGGAAGCACCGGTCGGTAGCCGTGGCGGAAGAGATTCGCCGCCGACTCGGCGTCTCGACACCGGTGTTCCACCGCGACATTCCGCGATAACCGCTATCGGCGTCAGTGATGCTGACGTGGAACCTTACGAATTGCGACTTCTCAACGTGTACAGCCGGCTTTGGTTACTTAGCGGTATGTCTTTTGCTCACTCCAATGTGGCAAAATTGAAGGGCAGTCAACGTCGTCTGCAGTTGTGCAACCCCCTCACTTTTAAGGAGACGCCAATGGCGACACGTGTAGCAATTAATGGTTTCGGCCGCATCGGACGCAGTTACCTGCGCGCATCACTCAACAACCCGAACATCACGGTTGTTGCCGTCAACGACTTGACACCTGCGGCAACGAACGCACACTTGCTCAAGTACGACTCGACCCAGGGCATCCTGGACCTCGAAATCACCCACTCGGACGAGGCCATCACCGTCGGTGGTCAGGAGATCAAGATCTTCGCTCAGCGCAACCCCGCCGACCTTCCCTGGGCGGAACTCGACATCGACGTCGTTATTGAGTCAACCGGTTTCTTCACTTCCCGCGAAAAGGCCTCCGCCCACTTGGACGCTGGCGCCAAGAAGGTCATCATTTCGGCCCCCGCGACCGACGTCGACGGCACGTTTGTTGTTGGCGTAAACGACGACACGTACGACGCTGCCACCCAGCACATCGTCTCGAACGCGTCGTGCACCACGAACTGCTTCGTTCCCATGGTGAAGGTTCTCGACGACCTGGCGGGTATTGAGACCGGTCTGATGAACACGATTCACGCCTACACCAACGACCAGAGCCTGCTGGACGTTGCGCACCCCGACCTGCGTCGCGCTCGCGCCGCTGCGGTCAACATCGTGCCAACATCGACGGGTGCCGCTCGCGCCACGAGCCTGGTGCTCGAGGCCATGAAGGGTAAGCTCGACGGCACGTCACTGCGTGTGCCAGTCCAGGACGGCTCCATCACCGACTTCACCGCAATTGTCTCAACGACCACGGTGGAAGAGATCAACGCTGCCTTCAAGGCTGCTGCCGAGGGCCCATTGAAGGGCATTTTGGTCTACACCGACGAGCCAATCGTGTCGTCCGATATCGTCGGTTCGCCAGCGTCGTGCACCTTCGACTCGAAGTTGACGATGGTGCAGAAGATCAACGAGACCCAGAGCCTCGTCAAGATCTTCGGCTGGTACGACAACGAGTGGGGCTACTCCAACCGTCTCGTTGACCTCACCAACCGCATCGGCAAGTAATTATGAGCCTCCAGACCCACGAACGGTGGGGGAGCCTTGAGGGCAAGCGCGTCTTGGTGCGCGTTGACTTCAACTGCCCTGTCGCAGATGTTGACGGCCAGCTCGAGGTAACTGACGACTTCCGTATTCGCGCCACCTTGCCTCTGTTTGAGGACTTGTTGGCTCGCGGCGCCACCGTTGTTGCCTGCACCCACTTTGGGCGCCCAAAGGGTGAAGTTGTTGAGAAGTACTCGGTTGCTCCCGTGCGTCGTCGCCTGGCTGAGTTGTGCCCCGAAGTTGAACTCTTGGAGAACCTCCGCTTCAACCCAGGCGAAGAGGCGAACGACCCCGCTTTCGGCGCGTCGCTTGTCGAAGGCTTCGATTACTACATCAACGAAGCGTTCAGTGCCTCGCACCGTGAGCACGCTTCAATCATGATTCCTCCGACGCTGATTCCCAGTGCCGCTGGACCAAACCTTCTGAAGGAAGTAGCAACGCTGCAGTCCTTGCTCGAGAGCCCCGCACGCCCGTTTGTGGCGATTGTCGGTGGTGCCAAAGTGAAGGACAAACTGGCAATTGTGAAGGTCTTGAGCGAAAAGGCCGACACCGTCATTGTCGGTGGCGGCATGGCCTACACCTTCGAAGTGACGCAGGGGCGCACCATTGGTGGATCGCTCTTCGACGCTAGTTATCTCGAGTCGTGCGCGGCGTTGTTGGAAACCGGAAAGATTGTCATCCCGACTGACGCGGTTGGCCTTCCACTCGGCGTTCCCTTTGGCCCCGGTGGCGGCCCCGATGAGGTAACCCAGTTCGGCGAAAACATTCCTGACGGATACGAGGGCTTCGACATTGGGCCCAACACTCGCGTTGCGTTCGCCGACATCATTGCCTCGGCCGCGACCATCTTGTGGAACGGTCCAATGGGCGTCTTCGAGGATCCACGATTGGCTGAAGGCACCAAGGCCATAGCCCACGCAGTAGCCGACTCGTCAGCAGTCTCTGTAATCGGCGGCGGTGACTCTGTTGCTGCCATTCAGAGCTACGGCCTTGAGGGCCAGGTCAGCTTTGTCTCCACTGGTGGTGGCGCGTCGCTTGAGTTCGTTGAGCTCGGTGACTTGCCTGGCATCAAAGTATTGCGAGAGAGCGAACTGTAATGAAGAAGCCCCTGGTCATTGGCAACTGGAAGATGAATCTCGACTTCGTCGAAGCGATTCACCTGACGCAGCAGATTGGTGTCTTGTTGAAGAACAAGCCAGTAGAGCACACCGACATGGTCGTCGTGCCGCCATTTGTCGACATTCGTTCGGTTACCTCCGTGGTCGAATCCGACAAGATGCCGATCACGGTTGGTGCGCAGCACGTAAACGTCAACGAAAGTGGCGCTCACACCGGTGAGATTTCGGCTGCCATGCTGCAGCGTCTCGGCGTCCAGTGGGTGCTCGTTGGCCACTCGGAGCGCCGTGCCATGTACGGCATGACCGATGAAGTTGTTGCGCAGACACTTCGCGCCATTGTGCGCCAGGGTCTCCGTGCCGTGCTGTGTGTTGGCGAAGAGTTGTCGGTTCGGGAAGCCGATGCTCAAAATGACTTCGTGCAGGCTCAATTGGAGGCTGCTCTCTCCGGTCTGGAAGAGAAGTACCGTGCACTGGTAACCATCGCCTACGAGCCAGTGTGGGCGATTGGTACGGGGCTGACGGCCGACACCACGCAGGTGCGCGCTATGACCGAACACGTTCGTACGGTTGCCGCCAGCTTGTCCCTGGCCGACGCCACCGTACTGTACGGCGGTAGCGTGAACGCTGAAAACGCCGCATCCTTGATGGCTGAGGGTGGCGTGGACGGCTTTTTGGTTGGTGGGGCGTCGCTGAAGGCCGAGTCGTACGTCGCCATCGCTCACGCCAGCGATGACTGCTACGATGGCAAACGCTAACTGGAGGTCGTGATGTTCACCTGGGCATTCATCATTATTGAAGTCGTATCAGCAATTGCACTGATTTTCCTCGTGCTCCTGCACTCTGGCCGCGGTGGCGGTATCTCAGACCTCATGGGTGGCTCGGTCAACTCAATGGCCGCAGGTTCGACGGTGGTCGAGCGCAACCTTGACCGCATTACGGTTGCCGTCGCATTGGTGTTTGCGTTTGCGACGTTAACCCTCGACCTGCGCCTGCAGTAAGTCGTCGCTGAGATGCGCCGCTGTCGGCGTCTAGTTGCGATCGCCGCGGCTAGTTCGTGCATCCTGCTGACGAGCGGCGCTAGTTATGCGTCAGCGTCATCTCAGAGTGGACTGACGGTCACGATTGCAGTTCCGGGTCCGATTTCGGGCTGTTCGGCACTGCAGCCGAATCCCAGCGATGCGTCGGTGGCCCTCCAAGATTTGATTCTCCCCTCCGCCTTTGTTTCTGACCCCAACGGGCAACCAATCGGCACGGGTGGCGCTATCGCGACCGCTGAACTGGTCTCGGACAAGCCCCATCGCGTGCTGTATTCCTTGGCTCCGTCATTGGCGTGGTCTAATGGCCGACAGTTTTCAGCCTCTGACCTTATTAATTGGTGGCAACGTGGCCGTGCGTCTACTTCAATCTTTCGGTCTGGCTATCGCGACATCACTTCGATGAAGGTCAGTGCTGATGGACAAACAGTTCTAGCCACATTTGCGCGCCCCTACGCACCATGGCGAGACCTCTTTCGAGATGTTCGGTACCGGTCGTCATCCAATGGCAATTGCGACCTGTCAGCGTTGCAACGGGAGCCGTCTCTCGGGCCCTATCGGCTCGTGTCGGCAACGCCGACACGAGCTGTTTTGGTGTCGAACCCTAATTGGTCGGTGAACTTCAACCGTATCGGACGGGTCATTCTCACCACCTCAACCTCGCTCACCTCTATACCGAGCAACTACGCAGCATTTGTTACGTCAGTGAACAGATTTCGGGTGAACGCGGTCGCCCAGATACCGCTCTTGCGAAGCAAGTTCTCCTCGAATGACAGCATTGAAGAGATTCAGTTCGCCCCGCACCGCTCGCTCGTCGGTTCGTCGGCTCTGCGTCGGGCGTGGTCGGAGTTGATAAATCGGGCCTTTCTCATTACCCACCTCTTTGACAACACCACCTTGGGGACATCAGCCGCTCAGTCAAATCTGTTCGCCGCCGGGGAGCCGGGCTACCCGCTTCCCATTCCCGGGCAGCACCAGGGTATTGCCGATTGTGCTGGCTGTGCAATGAAGGAGCTGCGTCGCTTGGGGTTTGCGACGGGAGCCTCCGTGATGCAGCGAGGCAAGCCCGTGGCGCTCACAATCGTTTCCGGTCCAAGTGAGATTGATGTTGCCACGGCACGTCTCATTCAGGGGCAATGGAGACGCCATGGTGTGATGAGTACGCTTGCCGTGCTCTCCTCGGATGACGCCGCCAGCGCAGTAGTTGCTTCCAATGGGGCAGATGCGGCGGTGGTGAACCGATCGGTTGGTAATTCCGCTTACATTCCCGCCATGAGCTTTACGAAGGACGGAAGTCAAGCAGATTTCGGGAGTGGCGCGGTCATACCTGGTCTGCGGTCGTTAGCGAGCGCAGCGATGGGTGTCTTTAATCCAGAGACCTCGTATGCAAAATGGTTGTTGGTCGATCAGGCCATCGCAACGACGTCCCTCGTGCGCCCCCTGTTTTCCCCGCCGGTATTGGATGTGTGGTCGGCATCTGTTGAGAACGTTCGGCCCAGTTTCTCACTGGAGGGCTTCGTTGATCAGGTCACGAATTGGGGCATATCGACCACCCGATGATCGTCGTGAGGGCAGATGAATTTTCGCTAGACTGTAAACCCACGTCGAAGTGGTGAAATGGCAGACACGCTAGCTTGAGGGGCTAGTGCTCGAAAGGGCGTGCGGGTTCAAGTCCCGCCTTCGACACCAGCGACTCGGGCCCACGTGGGCCCGAGTTTTTGTTTCGCGGCCGTTGCGCCAGTGCACCGTTGGGCGATGGGCAAACTACCATTGCTCCAGAGGAGTGCGATGACGCAAGTTCTGTTCACAGCGTTTTCAGATCGAGCGGATGCCGTATCTTTGGCCCATCACGCCCACAACACGCTGACCTCACTCGATGTCACCTCGTCCGTCCAGCTGCTCGATGAGCCCTTGGTGGCCGGTATTGACGAACAGACGCTCATCGTCTCACTCGGTGGCGATGGCACATTCCTTCGGTCAGCACGCTTGGCGCACTCCGTTAACGCACGGGTGGTTGCGGTCAATCTCGGGCGGTTGGGCTTTCTGCTCGATGTTGCCCCGGCAGATGTCGCCTACACCGTGCAAAACGCACTGCAGAACGATGACTCGGTCGGTCGGTTGGCCCTAGAAATTCAGTTGCTCTCGGGCGAGACTTTCTTCGCCTTTAATGAAGTGGTGGTTGAGCGCGAGGCCCCTGGCCACATGGTCCGAGTCACGACGTATATTGACGACGACGAGTTCTTCACCTATTCGGCCGATGGTGTCATGGTGTCTACCCCCACCGGCTCCACGGGTTATAGCTTTTCGGCCGGCGGGCCCATGATCGAGGCTGACCTCCCGGTTATGGCGATTACGCCAGTTGCTCCTCACTTCACGATCGATCGCTCCCTGGTCGTTTCGGAGCGCCGCACTATTCGCCTACAGGCCGGAGGGAAGCCGGCCGTCGTCGTGGCCGACTCGCACGTCATCGGCACCTTGCAGCCGGACGAATCGGTGCTCGTTCGCCGTAGTCCAACTCCCGTACGCGTGGTGCGTACTGGGTCATTCGACATGGGTATGCGCTTGCGAGCCAGTCTCCGAGAGGGTCATGCCTAAATCTCGCTTGGTGGAACTGTTCGCCCAACATCTGGGCGTCATTGAAGAGGCCCGTGTCTCGTTTGGCCCTCAATTCAACGTGATCACCGGCGAGACCGGGGCGGGAAAGACGCTGTTGCTCGGCGCACTGGAGTTGAGTCTCGGTGGTGACCACGCCAGTTCTCGCTACGCGGTAACCAGTGAGTCTCGAGCGGCGGCGCTCTTCGACGTTGATGGCCAGGAGCAGGTGTTCGTTCGGGAGTCAACCCCTAGTGGGCGCCTTCGGAGTTCACTTGATGGTGCGCCTACGAGTGCTGACGTTCTACGAGAAAGGGCTTCTGAACTCATTGTTATCCACGGTCAACACGATTCGCTCACACTTCGCAATAGGGCGGAGGTCGTGAAGCTAATCGACACCGCTGGTGGCATTGACACCTCAACGCTGAACAGGATTCGCGCAGAACTGCGCGAACTCATTTCGCTGCGCGACGCGTCAGGAGGCGACTCAGCCTCTCGTCTACGCGACCTCGACTTTTTGCGGTTTCAAGCCCAGGAGATTGAGGATGTCGCGGTTGCAGATGAAGGTGAGTTGACCCGATCACTAGAGGAACTGGCTTCCATTACGGAGCTGATTGAGTCGCAGGCGGCTATTGACGCGGTGTGCGAGGGCATTGATGGGGATCACGAGGGCGCGGCGCTAGCCACGTTCTCAACTTTTCTGCGGCACATTCCCAGTGGAGCAGCCTTTGCTGATGTGCGGACCACGCTGAAGGACGCCCTGGAAATGGCGCGCGATGCCGTTCGCGACCTTCGTGCCCTGTCTGATCCCGACGCGATTGACGCTGAGCGATTGGCAGCGTTGCAACTTCGGGTCGAAATACTGCAGTCGTTGGTTCGCAAATACGGCCCCACGCTCGGAGACGTGATTGCTCACGGGCGCAGCGTCCGCGCCCAAGCGGACGCGCTCAGCGAGTCCCTGGAGCGTCTTGAAGGCCTTGACGCGGAGATTGGCGCTCTCAAGGACCGCGAGCGCGAGGAATCGATGCGCATACGCAAGGAACGGGAGTTTGCGGCGGTGGGGCTGTCGAATCGACTACGTGACCAGCTGCCTCGCGTTGCGTTGCCCCACGCCACGCTTCGTTTTGACGTGGATGGTCTCGACGGAAGCGACTCCCAAATCCTCTTTACGCCTAATCCCGGTCAGCCTGAGGGGCCTCTGCAGTCGCTGGCCAGTGGGGGTGAACTCTCACGAGTGCTGCTTGCCCTGTCGTTGGTTTCCGATCAAGAACACCTCGTCGCCGTCTTCGATGAGGTCGACGCCGGCATCGGTGGCCAGGTGGCCCAGCAGATCGGGAGTTGTCTGGCGGAGGTGGGGGAGCGACAGCAGGTTATTGCCGTGACCCACTTACCCTCGGTCGCCGCACGGGCCCAGCACCATTTTGTTATTCAAAAGGTGGTCACCAATGGGGTAACGCGCACCACCATTTCAGAGGTACAGGGCGCCTATCGCGTTCGTGAAATTGCTCGCATGCTCGCGGGGGATTCGGTGACTGAAGAAGCAGTGGCTTTGGCCCAGCGATTACTCACCGCGGCGCAGTAACACGTTCCAAGCGGGTTCGCGAACTATGCTGGAAGTCCGTGAACCCTTCTGATACGGAATGACAAAGTACGTTTTTGTTACCGGAGGAGTTTCGAGCTCCCTGGGAAAGGGCCTGACGGCCTCGTCGCTTGGTCGCCTTTTGAAGGCCCGTGGCTTGAAGGTCACCATGTGCAAGCTCGACCCGTATCTCAATGTCGACCCAGGCACGATGAATCCTGGCGAGCACGGGGAAGTCTTTGTCACTGACGATGGCGCCGAAACCGATCTGGACTTGGGTCACTACGAACGTTTCATTGATGAGCCTCTTTCCAAGAAGTCGAATACGACGACTGGTTCGATTTACTCCCAGGTGATCACCAAGGAGCGCCGAGGGGACTACTTGGGCAAGACCGTGCAGGTTATCCCGCACATCACCGATGAGATCAAGGCTCGCATTCGTCGCCTCGGCACTGTTGGTGCTGACGTTGCCATCGTTGAGATTGGTGGCACGGTCGGGGACATGGAGATCATTCCCTTTATTGAGGCCATTCGTCAGTTCCGCCGTGACGCGGGCCGCGGCAACGTGTGTTACGTCCACTTGACGTTGGTGCCCTACCTTGCGCCTTCCGGCGAGCAGAAGACGAAGCCAACACAGCACTCGGTTACCCAGTTGCGTTCCTTTGGCATTCAGCCTGACGTGATTGTGTGCCGTTCTGACCAGCCAATTAGTGATGGTTTGAAGCGCAAGATTTCACTCATGTGCGACGTGCCGAACGAAGCTGTAATTTCTGCGGTGGACGCACCGAGCATCTACGACATTCCCGTCGCGATGTACAACGAAGGTCTCGACACAATGGTGTGCGACACCTTGGACCTCGATATCGCTGCGCACCCAATCGATCTGAATGGTTGGCAAGAGGTGGTGCACCGCGTGCACAACACCACGAAGACCATCACCATCGGCATCATTGGTAAGTACGTGACAATGGCCGATGCGTATCTGTCCGTGGCTGAGTCAATTCGCCACGCCGGTTTCGCCGTTGGGGCAACTACCAAGTTGGTGTGGCTCGAGGCCGAGCGCGTGCCGTCAGAAATTGACGCCGCCAAAATTGGACAACTCGACGGCATTGTTATTCCCGGTGGCTTTGGTGAGCGCGGTATCGAGGGCATGATTGCTGCCGCTCGCATTGCCCGCGAAAACAACATCCCACTGTTGGGAATTTGCCTCGGTATGCAGGTTATGGTCATTGAATTTGCTCGCCACGTGTTGGACATGGCTGAAGCGCACTCGACGGAATTCGCCGCCGCAACCAACGCACCGGTCATTGACTTGATGGCCGAGCAGGTTGATGTCACCGATTTGGGCGGAACGATGCGCCTTGGCGCGTATCCGGCGATGCTCGCCGAGGGCTCCATTGTCGCTGGGCTGTACGGCTCTACGGTGGTCTCAGAGCGCCACCGCCACCGCTACGAGTTCAACGCCCGCTACATCGACCAGTTCGAAGCCGCGGGCCTTCGCTGCTCGGGTACCTCACCTGATGGTCGTCTGGTGGAGTTCGTCGAACTCCCCGGTCACGACTATTTCGTTGGCACGCAGGCGCACCCTGAATTCAAGTCACGCCCGGACCGCCCACACCCCTTGTTTCTGGGTCTCCTCCAGGCCGCTGATCAGCGTGCCGAGGGTCGAGCACCACACATCTTGACCACGGACGTGGCCCCCGCACTGTGAGCAGCAATTTACGAGTTGTTTCGACAACTCAGCTGCTGTCATCCTTTGTGTTTGACGTTGAGAGGCGCACCGTTTCCGACGGTCTCGTCACGTTTGATCGTGACGTCGTGACGCACCGAGGCGCGGTCGCCATTCTTGCGGTTGATGACGAGGGTCGCGTGGGGGTGATTTCGCAGTATCGGGTGACCATCAACCGGTTGTTGGTAGAAATCCCCGCGGGAACAATTGATCCCGATGAATCCGACACACTCGCTGTCGCTCAGCGCGAGCTTCGAGAGGAGCTTGGTGTCATCGCGACGACGTGGGAGCTGCTTGGTCGGACCTTGAACTCACCGGGGTGGACCAACCAAGTTATGCACGTGTTCCTAGCCACGGGTGTCACCAAGGGGGAGCGGAGCCCCATCGGACCCGAAGAAGAGCAGTCAACGCTTGATTGGTGGACCGTTGATGATGTTCGCCAGTACTTACGTTCCTCCGAGCCAATCGATGCCACCACGGCGTTCGCTTTCTCGCAATTCCTGCTTCGATATGAACGCTAACGACGCCCTCGCGGATTACCTACAGTGGCTCACCGTTGAAAAGGGTCGTAGTGGGGCCACCATTGAGTCGTACGGTCGCGACATCGAACAGTTCGTCGGCTGGATGAGCGACCGAACAGTCTCGATCTCTGACGTCGGACCGGCACAACTTGACGAATACGTAAACGAATTGCGCCGCAACAAAGCCCCCGCGTCAGTTGCCAGAGCCACCGCAAGTCTGCGGGGGTGGCTGGGCTACCTCGCCGATGAACGCATTATCAGCAGCGATCCAGCGGCGATCCTTCGGCCAGCGCAGCGGGGAAGGACCCTCCCAAAGCCTCTACCAGAAGAGACGATTGGTGCGCTGCTTGACTCAATCTCCGGTGATTCCCCCATCGACCTCCGTGACCGGGCCTTGCTCGAATTCCTGTACGGTACCGGTGCACGAGTCAGTGAAGTGGTTGGTGTGTCCATAGAGGACATCGACTTTGACGAAGAACTTGTTCGAGTGACTGGCAAAGGCTCCAAACAGCGCCTGGTGCCGATGGGACGGGTTCTCCGATCGTCGCTGCGGACCTACCTCGCTCCCGGTGGTAGGAACCTCTTTCCGAGACCGAGGCCAACGAGCCGAGTGTTCTTGAACCAGCGCGGTGGGCCACTGTCTCGTCAAGGCATTGATTTGGTCATTGCGAAGCGGGCCCTTGATGCAGGAATTGACCGCTCTACGATTTCGGCTCACGTATTCCGACACAGTTGTGCCACCCACATGTTGGCGCATGGCGCTGACATTCGTGTGGTGCAGGAGCTATTGGGCCACGCCAGTATCGCGACGACACAGGTATATACCGCGGTGTCGGTATCGTCGTTGCAGCACGCGTATGAATCGGCGCACCCAAGGGCCCGGGGGTAGGGATGAGAGTTTCACTGTCAATGTGGTATTTGATCGCAGCGGCTCCGTCAATCATTCTGCACGAAGTGAGCCATGGTTGGGTAGCGAATTTCTTCGGCGATCCAACCGCCAAGCGGGCGGGGCGCTTAAGTCTCAACCCTCTTGTGCATGTTGACCCCTTTGGTTCCATCATTTTGCCGCTGATTCTTTCGTTTGCTCAGCTTCCGGTGGTCGGCTACGCCAAGCCGGTACCGGTCAATCACCGGCTGCTGCGGAACCCGCGTTCGAATGGTCTGTGGGTGTCGATCGCCGGCCCCGCCATGAATGTCACTCTGTCCGCAGTTGGCCTGGGCATCTGTGACTACGGCTACCACTCGGGAGTCAATTGGGCGGAGCAGTTTGGCTTCGCCTTCGGCATTGTGAATCTGTCGCTCGCCGCCTTCAACATGTTGCCGATTCCGCCATTTGATGGATCGGCTCTCATTGAGCGGTTTGTTCCGGATTCGAAGATGGCTTCGTACTACCAACTCCGTGAGCGCGCCATGCCATTTGTACTGGTGCTGGTTGTAGTCAGCAGTTACCAGTTCAACTTGTGGGGCCACGTTATGGCGCCACTGGAACAGTGGTGGATTTCCCTAGTGCACTAGGCCCATTGCTGCGGCTGCGGCGCGATAGCGCGCGCCAGCTACTTCTGAGGCCTTTGCGGCACCCTGGGCGGCAATGCGCTCGAGTGCAGCGGTGTCTTTACGGAGTGCGTGGTATCGCTCCCGAATTGGACTCAGGCCTTCAATGACGGCCTGAGCGACATCCTTTTTGAGGTCGCCGTACCGTTCGTACCGGTCAGCAATCTGATTCGGTGTTTCGTCGGTGAACGATGAGAACATCTCAAGCAAATTGGCAAGGCCCGGCTTGGTCTCCCAGTCGTAGCGAACCTCACCGTCAGTATCGGTAACGGCCTTCTTGATCTTTTTTTCAATTGAAGCATCATCGTCGAGCACGTAAATGGTGCCAAGTGGGCTCGCGAGTGATTTGGACATCTTGCGGGTCGGCTCTTGGAGGTCCATGACGCGAGCCGCCGCAGGGGGCTGGACCCCTACGGGGATGGTGAAGGTGTCGCCGTACCGATTATTAAATCGTTCCGCGATGTCACGAGTGAGCTCGAGGTGCTGACGTTGGTCGTCGCCGACGGGGACCTGTTGGGCGTCGTAGAGCAAAATGTCTCCCGCCATGAGGACCGGATAAGTCAAAAGCCCGACGCGATACCCCTCTTGGCGTCCCGACTTCTCCTTGAACTGGGTCATGCGCGTGAGCTCGCCGAATGACGCCACGCATTCCAGCAGCCAGTTCATCTGGGCATGGTAGGGCACCTGACTTTGAATGAACAGCGTACAAATGTCTGGATCGAGTCCTGCGGCGAGCAGCAGGGCGACAGTGTCCCAGGTCTGTTCGCGCAGCGCTGCTGGATCGATTTCGAGGGTGAGCGCGTGCAGGTCGACGACGCAGTAGAAGGCCTCGGGATTTTGTGCCTTTACCCACTGGCGGAGGGCTCCCAAGTAATTGCCGATGTGTGGGGTTCCAGAAGGCTGAATACCGGAAAGTACGCGCATTTGGCAATTCTACGAGAGGAGGGCAGGGCAGGAGCGAACTAATGTACTGGTATGACCTTCGTCGTGACGACGCCGTCGTTTAGCGGCCCCATTGAAGTGCTGCTGCAACTCATCTCGGCACACGATGTCGACATTCTCGAAACGCCGCTGGCGCCCCTCGTTGATGCCTTCGTGGCCCACCTGCGCGACGAATCAGTGGTCATCGAGGTCGAAGAGCTTTCTGAGTTCCTACTGATCGCTTCAATTCTTTTGGAGATGAAGAGCCAGCGGTTGCTCCCTGGACGGGATGCCACTGAACCCGATGAGGAATTTGTTGGGTGGGAAGAGCGCGACGTGTTGTTGGCTCGACTCCTGGAACTGCGAACTTACGCCGCCCTCTCCGACTCGTTCGTTTCGCTGTTTGAGCGCGCTGCTCGGTGCTACCCGCGCCTGCGCGGTATTGACGAGGGATTCGTTGTTCGTCCACCCGACTTGCTTGCGGGTGTCACGCCCGCACAACTTGCGATGGCCTATTTGCGTGGCGTCGAAGAAAAGCCGGTCCCGGTCGTCCGTCTCAATCACGTCACGGTTGATGCCGTCACGGTTGCCGAGACGGTCGTCAGCCTCGCTCAACGACTCCCAGACATGGGCCGACTCTCGTTCCGCGATCTCACCGCAGGCCTCACGACCCGCATCGAGATCATCGTGCACTTCCTGGCGCTTCTCGAACTGTGCAAGCTCGGTCACATTGAATTGGGCCAGGGTGCCACGTTTGGCGATGTTGACATTTCTTGGATTGATGACTCCACGGGCGTGGACTTAGGAAGGATTGACACCTATGAGGGATGACAACTCACTTGAGCAGAAACTCGAGGCAATGCTGACGGTCGCCATCGAGCCAATTTCTGCTGAGGAACTGGCGGACGTTGCTGAAACTGACGCGGCGACCGTGCAGGCCGCCCTGCGAACGCTGCGCGACCAGTACCTCGAGGAACGTCGAGGCTTCCAGGTCGTTGAGTTGGCGAGTGGTTGGGTTCTGCAGTCGTCGCCTGAGGTTGCCGAGTGGGTGTCGAAGTTTGCCAATCGTGACGTGTCGCACCGACTGAGCTCGGCGGCACTCGAAACACTGGCCATCATTGCGTATCGTCAGCCAATTTCGCGTGCGCAGATCACCGCCTTGCGCGGCGTGAATGTTGACGGCGTCGCCCGACTGCTCGAACAGCGCGGGTACATCGAAGAGAAGGGCCGGGCTGCTGGTCCTGGGCAGCCGATCCTTTACGGGACCACGGAGCTGTTCCTGGACCGACTGGGACTGGCGACCTTGGATGAGTTGCCACCAATCGAGAACTTCATGGAGCCGGTGGACACCGCTATCGCTTTGGCCGCTGAACTGGCTGGCAGCCTCGAGACGTCAGACGCTCAGTAGATGGATGAAGTCGGCGCCGAGCGGCTCCAAAAAGTTCTCGCCCAAGCGGGATATGGCTCACGTCGGACCTGCGAAATTCTGATTGTTGAGGGACGCGTCACCATTGATGGGCGCGTTGCCGAGTTGGGCAATCGCGTCAATCCGGTTACCAATGTTGTCTGCGTTGATGGCCGATTGGTCGCCATCGATCCCGCCAAGGTGTATTACTTGGTGAATAAGCCAACGGGAGTTGTCACGACCGCCCATGACCCACAGGGGCGCCCCACAATTCTCGAATTGGTCCCCGACGACGTTCGGGTCTTCCCGGTAGGCCGACTGGACATGGATACCGAGGGACTTATTTTGGTGACCAATGATGGTCGTCTCGCGCATCTGTTGACCCATCCATCCTCCGGTATCGAAAAGGAGTACTTGGTCCAAGTTGAAGGTGACCCCTCCGCCCAAGCGCTCCGCCAGTTGCGTGAGGGCATTGAGCTCGATGATGGTATGACCGCACCGGCTCAGGCCAGTCGTGTCAGTGAGGGACTGCTTCGGATCGCCATTCACGAAGGGCGCAATCGCCAGGTTCGCCGTATGTGTGACGCCTTGGGGCACCGTGTCATTCGGTTAGTGCGTACGCGCATTGGTCCGCTTACCGACACCACTCTTCGCCCTGGGCAGTGCCGTGAACTGCAGCACGCAGAAGTGCGTCGCCTCATGGAGTCAGTTGGCGTCACCCCCGAAATCGCATCTACGATGCCATCATGACATTTCCGCTAGTTCGAGCTATCCGCGGTGCAATCAACTGCCCCGAAGACACGGTTGAAGAGATTGACATTGCGACCAAGGAACTCTTGGCGGCGATGCTGGAAGCGAATGAAGCATCCACGGAAGACGTCATCAGTGTCCTGTTCACCACCACACCTGACTTGACGTCCGCATTTCCCGCGTCAGCGGCTCGCGGCGTCGGCTTTAGTGGCGTTCCCTTGATGTGTGCGAGTGAAATCGCCGTGCCGGGCGCAATGCCACTCACTGTGCGTGTGATGATGCATGTTCATTCGACGAAGCGCCGCGACGAAATTCGCCACGTGTACTTGCGGGACACGCCGAACCTCCGACTTGATCTTGACTGAACGATACGCACACGTCATTGGCCTTGGCCTTATCGGCTCATCGGTTGCGCTGGCTCTCCAGGGCGCCGGATGGTCGGTGTCGGGCTCAGACGTTTCATCCAGCGTGACGACGGAGGCCCTCGAACGGGGAGTGATCTCCTCTCCCGAGGCCCATTCCGAAGCGTCGTTGGTAATTATCGCTACTCCCGCGGGAGTTGTTCCATCGGTGGCGCAGCAGGTTCTCGCCGACATGACGAATCCAGAGCTCATCGTTACCGATGTTGCGGGAGTGAAGCGTGAAATTGCAGCGGCTATCACCGACGAGCGATTCCTTGGCGGTCATCCGATGGCGGGCTCGGAACTGCGCGGCTTCGCCGGAGCACGCGCCGACCTGTTTAAAGGATGCACCTGGATTTTGACACCAACGGATGCCACGTCGGCCACGGTGTATTCGCGGCTCCATGGCTATCTACGTGAACTATCCGTTGCGGTCGTGGCGGTGTCGCCAATGGATCACGATCGACTCGTGGCGATTGCTAGTCACGTGCCGCACGTTATGGCGGGTGCGCTTATGAACCATGCCGCGGTCGCGGCGGAACAAGACGCTGTCTTATTGCAGCTCGCCGCCGGCGGATTCCGCGACATGACGCGCATTGCCGCTGGAGATCCAACTATTTGGCCCGACATCTTGTTCCAGAATCGTGACGCCATTGCACTGTCCTTGACCGAGATTGAGCACCGGCTCAGTGAGATTCGCAGTGCGTTGACCTCGGGTGATCGCACTTCAATCGTTGAAACGTTGACGTCGGCGTCAAGTGCACGTCGCGACCTGCCCGGCCGGGCTATCGACACCAGCCGTTTGGTGCGCCTCCGTATTCCCATGCCCGACCGCCCTGGTGTGCTGGCCGCTATCACGATGGTGGCCTCCGATCTTCTTGTCAACATTTATGACATTGAGATTGCGCATGGCATTGAGGGCACTGCTGGTACCTTGCTGCTGGCAGTAGATCGCGAGCAGGCTGACACGCTGTCAGATGCCCTGCGGGCCAAAGATTTTGTCGTTGCGAGGGAAGAATGACCACAGTACGTGTAATACGCCAGAATCGTTTTTCCGGAACCGTTCGCGTACCCGGCGACAAGAGCGCCTCGCATCGCGCTGTCCTCTTAAGCGCGTTAGCCGATGGCGCGAGTGTCATAACGGGTCTCTCCAAGGGCGAGGATGTTGCTGGAACCGCGGCCATCGTGGAGGCGCTGGGGGCCATCGTGGAGCGACGCGGTGACGAAGTTCACATTGATGGGCCGTCGCATGGTCTTCGTGCAGCGCAAGCGCCCCTCGACTGCGGCAACTCCGGCACAACAATCCGTTTGCTGAGTGGCATCGTGTCCGCGATTGAAGGTCACCACAAATTGGTGGGCGACCCGTCGTTATCGAAGAGGCCAATGGATCGTGTTGCGATTCCTCTTCGCCAGATGGGTGCCGCGATTCAGGGTGTTGGTGACCGCGAAGTGCCGCCGCTCAGCATCACAGGCCAGCCCCTCTTCGGAATCGATTACGAAGTGCCAGTTCCGAGTGCACAGGTGAAGGCGGCTGTCCTACTCGCGGGCCTATTCGCCTCGGGTGAAACTATCGTTCGAGAGCGCATGCGTACACGGACCGCTACCGAAGACATGCTCCGCCAGGCGGGTGTCACCGTATCGAGCATCGATGAAGGGGAGGGGAGGGTCATTACTCTGACCCCCGGCCGCCCGACAGCACAACAGTGGGCAGTGCCGTCTGACCCCTCACAAGCGGCATTCTTTGTGGTTCTAGGTGCCCTTGCGGGAGATGCGTCGATTCAGATTCTTGACGTTGAGGCGGCGCCTGAGCGCATCGGCTTCGTGCCGGTACTTCGGCGCATGGGCGCGCAAATTGTCGGAGATCTCAGTGGCGCGACGACGACGCTCACCGCCAATTCTTCGAACCTCACGGCAACCGAAATCCACGCTCGGGAAATCCCTTCAGTTGACGAGGCCCCAATCCTGGCAATTGCCGCCTCTGCAGCCACTGGTGTCACGGCGTTCCGCGACATGGGTGAATTGCGACTTAAAGAATCTGACCGATTCGAGGGCTGTCTGGCACTCGCTCGGGGCGTAGGCGCCAAAGCCTGGTCCGACGGGGACGACTTCTTTATCGAAGGCCTCGGGTCGGCATCGTCATTCCTCGACTTCTCGATCGAAGCGGGCCTTGACCATCGCATTGTCATGTCGGCCGCTGTGGCTGGAGCCGCTGGGAATGGTGCGACAATTGCGGGAGCCGACACCGTCGCATCGTCGTACCCAGGCTTCTTTGAAGACTTGGCGAGCTTACGATGACAACGGAAATCATCGGCATTGACGGTCCGGCCGGGTCGGGAAAATCGACCGTTGCTCGGGCAGTTGCACGAGAGCTGGGCTGGACCTACCTCGATACCGGTGCCATGTATCGCGCCGTTACCGTTGGCGCTCTTCGTGCGGGAATTTCGTTGGAGGACGGCGCAGCACTGGGGAGCTACGCCAGTGCAGTGACGATCTCCCTGTTTCCACGCGTGACGATTGATGATGTTGATGTCAGTGACGATCTTCGGCTCCCGACCACCAACGAAGGCGTGTCCGTCGTGGCGAGCAACGCACAGGTTCGAGAATGCATGGTTGAAGTGCAGCGGGCAATGGCGGCTGCGAGCGAGGTTGGCGTTGTGGTTGAAGGTCGCGACATCACGACGGTCGTCTTTCCGGCCGCTTCGGTAAAGATTTTCCTTACCGCCAGTCTTGAAGAACGGGCCCGTCGTCGCGGCGACGAAAGTAGCGAGTCGGTGGAGCGCCGCGACAATGCCGACAGCTCCCGCGTGGTGTCACCCCTGCGTCAGGCTGACGACGCGATTGTTATCGATACCACCGGTCGAAGCATCGACGATGTCGTAAAGGAGATTGTCGCGTGGCACACGAGCACCACCTCAAACTGAATCCACGAAAGACGCTCTTCTACCGAGTTGTTGCGGGTCTCATCAAAGGCGTTGCCTTCATTGGGTTCCGGCCAATTGTTCGTGGCACTAGGAACATCCCTCCTAGCGGCCCGGTATTGGTGGCACCAACGCATCGATCCAATCTGGACTTTGCCTTTACCCTCTTCATGTCGCAGCGCAAGGTTTTCTTCATGGCGAAGGATTCCCTGTTTCGCATTCCCATTGTGGGACCGGCGCTCGCCGCACTGGGCGCCTTTCCCGTCACCCGTGGCGCCGCTGACCGCGAAGCGATGAAGGCCGCCGAAGCGGTGCTCGGAAGTGGTCATGCGCTCATTCTTTTTCCGGAGGGAACGCGCAAGGCAGGACCGGTTATCGAAGAGCTTCGAGATGGGGCGATGTTCATTGCGGCTCGCACCGGTGCGACTGTGGTGCCCGTCGGGCTCGCCGGCACCGATCGCTCCGCGCGCTCTCGCCGTCACCCTCGACGTGTGGTTATCGAGGTGAGCGACCCAATCGCTCCGCCATCAAACGAAGGACGAGTGTCGCGTAGCGCGGTTGCCGCCAAGACAATTGAACTCCGCGGCGCTCTTCAAGCGGCGCTCACGGCCGCTATCGAAGACTAAGCAACTTTGCGAATGTTGCGGGCGCGCCAGGCAGTGCCAAACACCACGCGGGCGTATCGGAAGCCAAAGAGCCAGTTCTTACCCTTTTTGGTCGTTCCGGAGGCGCGTGGGTGCCAGACAGTCGGAACATCGGCTGCTCGGTAACCAAGCTTCATGCACACGATGAGCAACTCAGACGTTTGGTACTGGTCCTGAATTAGCAAGTCGACGGCATTGGCCAACATGGCGACACGCAGACCGCGATAGCCCGTTGAGGTGTCGGTGATCTTGGTGCCACAAATGCGGTTGACAACGAAGGAGAAGAATCGCACACCGAGCTTGCGGGTGGCGTCTGACGTCTTGTCTTCTCCGAGGACTCGACTTGTGAGAACAAAGTCAGCAGTGTCAGCAGCGAGTGGCGCGAGGATGTTTGGGAGCTCGGCGGGGTCATTCTGACCGTCGGCGTCCAACGTCAGGCAGTACTTGACGTTGTTCGTGATGCAGTAACGGTACGTCACTTGCAAGGCAACGCCGTGTCCAAGATTGACTGGGAACTCAAACACCTTGACGCCGGGGTAGCGGCGGGCCACTTCGGCGGTGCGGTCATCGCCACCGTCGACGACGACGAAGACGGTGTAGGGCTTACCATCGATATCGGCCGGCATCTTCTCCAAGACGGCACCGATGTTGGCCTCTTCTTCGTATGCACACAGCGAGACGAGGATTTCTTCAGGCTGGAAGCCGGGGTAGTCCTGATCGAACTTCTGCTGCGCTTGAGCAATGGCGTACTGGCGCAGACGGTTGGTGCGCTTCTTTTCGAGGTCAACGTGAGCCATGGCGTTCCTTATCGTTCGTATCACTGGCGTTACCGCCAGCACGCCGCCATTTCGAGCAGCTTTCCCGCCGACCGCACGTGCTCCGAGATTTTCGGGCGAACAGCCTGACAAGACCCTCAAATGCTAGCAATTACAACTGGAAAAGAGTGGTCATCGCCCGCTGCGGGCAAGCACCTGAGCCGCGGTGAATTCCCGATCACTCTGTGCATCAAACGACGATGGCACTGGTGCATCTAGCGCCGTGTCGAGAATCAGCCCCACGAGACGCAAGAGCTCTCGAAGCTCTGGTGGTGGTGGGAAATACTCGTCCTCGACGACTTGGCGAACCTCGTGCACCCCGTGCGCGGGATTGAGGGCGGCAATGACTTCAAGCACCAGCGACTCGGGTGCCGATGCTCCAGCGGTAACCGCAACCGTGCCAGAAAGATTGTCTGGAAGTTCACTGACACCATTGATGCGATACACCCGCGGGCAACCGACCGATTCGGCCACCTTGGTGAGGGCCACCGTGTTGGAGGAGTTTGCCGAACCAATCACGACGACTGCGTCAGCCTCCTGGGCGATTTGCCGCAGTGCGCCTTGTCGGTTCGTGGTCGCAAAGCAGAGGTCGGAGCGATTGGGCATCCAAATCTCGGGGAAGACTTCAAGGGCGTGGGAGCGGAGATCCGCCCACTCGTCCATGCTGAGCGTCGTCTGGGAAAGCAGTGCGAAGGGCCCTTCGGAGTCCTTCAGGGCGTCAATATCGTCGGTTGATTGGATGAGGCGAACCGCCTCAGGAGCGACGGCCATGGTGCCTACCGCCTCCTCGTGACCTTCGTGCCCGACGTACAAGACGGTGTACCCCTTGCGAGCACGCACCTTCATTTCGTGGTGCACTTTGGTCACCAAAGGGCAAACGGCATCGACCACTGTTCCGCCGGAGGCTTGGGCCGCCGCAATAACCGAAGGTGGCGAACCGTGGGCGCTGAGCATGACGGGAGATCCTGGTGGTACGTCGCGGACATCGTCAACGAAAATCACTCCCAAGGACTTGAAGTGGTTCACGACGAACTGGTTGTGGACTATCTCGTGATAGCAGTACACCGGCGCGTCAAAGACCCGGGTCATCCAATCAAGGGCCTTAATCGCCTTTTCGACGCCGGCACAGAAGCCCCTGGGTGCAGCAACGATTACTTTCTCCACGTTCACCCTCATCAGCCTAGTAATCCCTTGCGCCCGAATCAGCCCTAGGCTGGAGCCATGTCCGGTGCTCGCATATCCGCAATCTCCCCGGGCTCGCCAGCGGCGAGCGTGGATATTGCCATCGGTGATGAGCTGATTTCGATCAATGGCGTCGAGCCTACGGACATCATCGAGTACCAACAGATGATTGACGGCAGCGATGTCACGTTGGTCCTCCAGCGGGAGAATGAGCCCTTACGGCGAAAGGTGCACATCTCCAAGGAAGTGGGCAAGCCCCTTGGCCTCAGCATTGATTCCGCAGTCTTTGATCGCATCCGCACGTGCGACAATCACTGCACATTTTGCTTCATCTACCAACTCCCAAAGGGGTTGCGACGTTCGCTCTACGTCAAGGATGATGACTTTCGCCTCTCATTCCTGTACGGCAATTACACCACTCTCACCCGGTTCACCGAGTTCGATCTCGAACGCGTGCTCGATGAGGGCCTTTCGCCCCTCTACGTTTCAATTCACACCACCAACCCGGAACTTCGCGCCGAGATGCTTCGAAACCCTCGGGGCGCCACAAGCCTGCGATGGCTGCGTGAGCTGCTCAAGGCCGGTGTCGAGGTGCACGCCCAGGTTGTGGTCTGCCCGGGGGTCAATGACGGGGCTGAGCTGGAGCGGACATTGCAAGACGTTTTCAGCCTCTACCCAGAACTGACTTCCGTGGCGCTGGTTCCGATTGGTGTCTCTGCCTTCAGTGAAGAGAAGAATATGCGATCGCACACCGAGGATGAAGCCCGCGCAGTCGTGGCACTCGCCGAGCGCTACCAACACATGAGCGCTGAGATTCTCGGTCGGGTAGTGGTGTTTGCGTCCGACGAGTTCTACCTGGTGGCTGGCCTCACGCCACCCCCCGCGACCAAATTCGAAAGTCTGGACCAGGCCGAAAATGGCATCGGTCTTGTAGCCAGTTTCATCGAAAGCTTTCGTGGCACATTCGACATGGAGAAGCTGGGAACTGGATTCTTTCAGTCAGTTGATGGTGCTCCCGCGTGGGGCTATCGCGCTGAACGTGGTGCTTCAGCCACGCAGGACGTTACTGGTGATGTCGTGCTGTTGACGGGGGAGTACGCAGCACCAATTTTGAGTGAGTTGTTGACATCAGCGGGTTTTTCGGACGTTCACGTGATCGCGGTCGAAAACACCTATTTTGGTGGCAATATCAAGGTCGCCGGGCTCCTTACGGGGCACGACCTCACACGAGTCCTCGCCGAAGTGCCAGAATCTACTACCTGCCTTCTTCCTGACGTCTGCCTTTCCGAGGGACGCTTTCTTGATGGCTTGACACTCGATGACCTGCCGCGGCAGGTCACCACCGTTCGCACGACGGGTCAAGATCTTCGGGAAGTACTCGAACGTGCGAGAGAACAACGATTGGTTTCCAAATGAAAAAGCCCCAAGTAGTTATCGTCGGCCGACCAAATGTCGGCAAGAGTTCTCTCGTTAACCGTCTCGCCGCACGTCGCATCGCTGTAGTGGAAGAACACCGTGGGGTAACGCGAGACCGCAAGTCAGTTGAAGTTGAGTGGACAGGCGTCACGTTCGACGTTGTGGACACGGGTGGTTGGCTCGAGGCGGGCGACGAGCTTGAATCGAAAGTCTCGAAGCAGGCCGATGCGGCCCTGGCCGACGCTGACCTTGTCCTACTGGTGGTCGACGTGACGACTGGCATGGTGGACGAGGACACCCACGCAGCCCGCTGGGCCCTGCGTAGCGGTCGACCACTTATGTTGGTCGTGAACAAGGTTGATGACACCTTGCACGAAGCAAGCTCGTGGGAGTTCTTGTCACTCGGTGCCGGCGAGCCGTTCTGTGTTTCAGCACTGCACGGCCGTGGCGCGGGCGATCTCCTCGATGCCATCGTTGAGCGCATCGGCACCATCGACATGCAGGCACCCGGGGACGACATGACCGAAGACGGAGCGCTGCGCGTTGCGCTCGTTGGTCGACCCAATGTCGGAAAGTCAACCTTGTTCAACCAGCTGATTGGTGAAGAACGGTCAGTTGTTCACGACATGCCTGGCACGACCCGCGACGCCATTGACACCTTGATTGAAACTGAACAGGGTCTCATTCGATTTATCGACACCGCCGGTATGCGCCGCCGCGCGAAGACCGAAGCCGGCCTTGAGACTTACGCCGTTCTCCGTAGTCTCGATGCCCTTGACCGCGCGGACATCGCAATTCTCGTAATCGACGCCACCGTCGGCGCAACTGGTCAGGACCAACGACTCGCCGAGCGCATCTCGGCGGCCGGATGTCCGTCCATTGTGATTCTGAACAAGTGGGAACTCATCCCCACCGAAGAACGTGATTCAGTGCTGGCAACCGTCGGCGACAAGCTTGCCTTCTTGGGCGACGCACCCGTCATTAAGACCACCGCAACGTCGGGAAAGGGTGTCCACAAGATTCTTCCGGCGCTGTCCATCGCTGCCGACGACTACGTCAAGCGCGTTCCGACGGGAGCGTTGAACCGTGCCATCCGTGACCTGCAGATCAAGCAGCCGGCGCCGACGGGGAAGATTCGCTATGCCGTTCAGGGAGCGTCGGAGCCACCAACCTTTACGTTGTTCGTGTCCGGGCGCCTTCCCACGACCTATCTCCGGTACGTCGAACGATCGCTTCGAGAGCGATTCGAACTCGGCTCGACTCCCATCCGCGTGCGAGTCCGAACTGAATAGTGGCGCATTGGTGTGAATTCTGTGACCGACCCGTTGAGGGTGAGGTCTGCGAAGTCTGTGGGCGGGAAGTCATCGCTCCCGAGCGAGAGCCTGTGCCGTGGCGCTGGAGATTCTTTGTTGTGGCTTGCGTGGTCTACGTTGCGTATCGTGTCTATCAACTCGCAACATGGTTGATTCATTAGGAGACAAGATGCCCATCTACGCGCTTGGTGAGCGTACGCCAACAATTGCCGACGACGCTTTTGTGCACCCCGACGCCGTCATCATCGGTGACGTTCAGATTGGAAGTTTGTCAACGATTTGGCCCGGCGCGGTTCTTCGCGGTGATTACGGTCGCATCATCATTGGCGAGCGAACCTCGATTCAAGATGGCACAGTCATCCACGCCACGGAGAAGCTCAACACTGTTGTTGGCGACGACTGCGTTGTCGGGCACATTGCCCATCTCGAAGGATGCGTGGTCGGCAATCGAGTCTTAATCGGCAATGGTTCAATCGTGATGCACGACGCCGTCATTGGCGACGGTGCGACCGTCGCAGCGGGTGCCGTGGTGCGAAATCGAACGATTGTTCCGGCGGGCGCCGCAATTATGGGGGTTCCTGGCGTTATTCGTGAGAATGCCAGCGATCAAGCTGACATCGCCAGGGGTGCCGCTTTGTATGTCGAGAACGGCCGTCGGTACCGAGCCGAACTTCGTCGCCTCTAGTTGTTTGAGATTTCTCGCACGGCGTTCAGCACGCGAGCGGCGCTGCCAGAGAGAACTGATTCAGAAGCGAGGGCAAAGCCTTCGGCAAGGTCGCTAGCGCGATCGGCCGCGACTAGGGCTAGGGCCGCGTTGGCGCAGACCACGTCGAATACCGCTCCCTGCTCGCCATTAAGAAATGCCTCGAAGACCGCGACGTTCACCGATACGTCGCCACCAACAAGTTCGGCGACCTCGTGTCGCCGCTCGAGGATCTCACCGGCATCGATCGAATACTGGTGAGTGGTCGGTCCTGACACCTCGACCAGCGTGCTCGGTCCACCAAGTGACAGTTCATCTAGTCCGTCCGCACCGCGAACCAAAATTGCTTTGTCGACACCTCGAGCGGCCAGCACACGGGCCATTGGAGCCAGCGCAGCTTCTTGTGCTACGCCAATGACACTCCGACGTACTTGTGCCGGGTTCGCTAGTGGGCCCAGGATGTTAAACACGGTTCGAAAACCCAGGGTGCGGCGAATAGGACTTAGGTATTTCAAAGCGCTGTGGTAAGTGGGGGCAAAGTAGAAGCCAAATCCTGCTTCCTCGATGCAGCGTCGCACCGTCTCGGGTCCGATATCGATGTTGATGCCCAGAGCTTCGAGGACATCAGCGCTGCCAACAGATGACGTCGCCGACCGATTCCCGTGCTTAGCGACACGGACACCGGCGCCAGCAACAGCAAATGATGCCATTGAAGAAACGTTGACTGAGTGGAGTTGATCCCCGCCGGTTCCCACGATGTCGACGCAACCGTCAGGCGCGTCCGCGGGCGTGGAAACTGCCATCATGGCATCGACGAAGCCGGTCATCTCGTCCACCGTCTCACCCTTTGCGGTGAAAGCAGTGAGGAAGGCTGCAATCAACGTTGGATCAACGCTGCCCGTCAATATCTGACCCAGCGCTTCACGGGCCTGGTCACGGGTGAGGTCCTCACGTCCAATTAGGGGCTGAACAAACGACTTGGAGAACGATGCCGACACGACAACTCCTTGCTGAGACGAGTGCCGTTTCCTGACACCCTAGTCATGAATACTACGATTTCCCTATGGCAGCCACGTACCTCGACGCAATCGGTGCTGCGCACCGAAACCGAGCACAACGCGACGAGCGCGACTGGCGCACCCGAACGACTGCTGCCTACAGCGGACAGTCGTTTCTGTCGGCGCTCGAATCTCCGGATGAGACCGTCGCAGTCATTGCCGAAATCAAGCGGCGGAGCCCATCAAAAGGGTGGTTGGCTCAGCACCTCGATGCGCCGGAACTCGCACGAACCTATGAAGGCGCTGGTGCTCGGGCAATATCAGTACTCACCGATCAAGATCACTTCGGCGCCCTCGCAACCGATTTACCGGATGTCGCCGGTGCGGTATCGATCCCGCGACTTCGTAAGGATTTCACAGTTGCAGAGAATGATGTACTTGACGCGGTGGAAATGGGATCTTCGGCAATTCTGCTGATTGCGGCATTACTGAGCGACGACGAACTTGACCGGTTTTTTCGTCTCGCTACATCTTTAAATCTTGATGCTCTGTTCGAGGTGCACGACGAGGCTGAGGTCGCTCGCGTTGTTGACGTGGGTGCGAAGATCATCGGTGTGAACCAGCGCAACCTGCATACCTTTGCCGTAGACACTGAGCACGCCGAACGTGTCGTTGCCTCGATGCCTGCGAACGTGGTGCGCGTCGCCGAGTCGGGCCTGCGCTCCACGAGCGACGTAGAACGGGCCGCCATGGCGGGTTTTGACGCAGTGCTGGTGGGCGAGTCGTTCGTCACGAACACCAATCCCGGTGAGGTGGTCGCAGCATTTAGCGCCGTGAAGCGGCGTGCACGTGGCTAGGAGCCCTTTCGTCAAGATTTGCGGCGTCACGTCCGTCGCTGACGCGCGTCTTGTGCGGGACGCTGGCGCAGATGCAATTGGCATAATTTTTTCAACCGCCTCGACGAGAACCGTTGATGCGGGGGTTGCCTCTGCCATCGCAGCTGACGCGGACGATAATTGTGTCGTTGTCGGTGTGTTCAAGGGTAACTCCGAGGATGAGATTCTCCGCCTGAGCGCAAACGTGCCGCTCGCTTGCGTGCAGCTGCATGATTCGC
>Ga0207956_1000002_pt1:0-40000 | contig 132430 bp, 102 predicted proteins | sample CryBogCBE25Jul07_FD_184580 | JGI IMG/M metagenome (GOLD analysis project Ga0207956, IMG submission 184580) | Freshwater microbial communities from Crystal Bog, Wisconsin, USA - CBE25Jul07 (SPAdes) (version 2) | ecosystem: Environmental > Aquatic > Freshwater > Lake | place: Crystal...
TTAATTATGCAGGCGGCTAGTCAAGCTGGCTTGGCTGCGACGGTACTAGGAAACGTCACAGTGGGAGGTTCCTTAAATTTAGTTAAAGGATCTGTGAAAGCGCAGTGGAACGTAAATGAATTAAGACATGGTTGGGAAACAACCATCGAGAATGCAATGAAGCGTCCTGGTCTTAATTAATTTAAACACAAAAAGAATTTAACTTATTTCTACTAACCCATGAGCGATTTCCTTTCACATGAATGCGGTATCGCCGTAGTGCGCTTACTTAAGCCTCTTTCTTATTATCAGGAAAAGTACGGCAATCCCCTGTGGGGCTTCACCAAACTGTTTCTGCTTATGGAAAAGCAGCACAACAGAGGTCAAGATGGTGCCGGTGTAGCCTGTGTTAAATTAGATGTTCCTGAAGGCGAGCCCTTCATGTTTAGAGAGCGTAATGTTAAGCATGACTCGCTTGATCGTATTTTTAGAAGTTTGCTCGCTCAATATGAGGAGAAAGTAAGTACAGGAGAAATTCATCCTGAATTTCCTGATACGGTAAAAAAACATTTCGATTTTGGCGGAGAGCTTTTTCTTGGTCATCTGCGTTATGGAACGAGCGGTGGTTACAATATTAGTGCATGCCATCCTTTCTTTAGACGCAGTCCTTGGCCTACGCGTAATTTAGCGCTTTGCGGAAATTTTAATTTAACCAATACGTCTGAACTCAATCAGAGTCTTATCGCCATGGGTCAGCACCCCATTTTTGCTACCGACACGCAGGCGATTTTAGAAAAAATAGGATTCTATTTAGATGAAGAGCACGAAGACATTTATCGCTTCCTAAGAAAAAGAGATCTAGAGGGTGCTGAAATATCTAAACGTATTAGTGAAGATCTTGATATTGCGCGGGTCTTAACGCGTGCATCTGTGAAATGGGACGGAGGTTATGTGTTAGCCGGACTTATTGGTAATGGAGATAGTTTTGTTGCAAGAGATCCTTCTGGAATACGTCCTTGTTACTATTTTCAAAACGATGAAGTAATTAGCTTTGCTTCAGAAAGAGCTCCGCTCATGACGACATTTGATCTTTCAGTAGATCAAATAAAAGAGCTTCCTCCAGGCAATGTAGTAGTGATTAAGAAACGCGGTGAAGTAAAAATTTCACGTTTTACGGAAGCATTACCAAAAACATCGTGTTCCTTTGAGCGTATATATTTTTCACGTGGTAACGACGTAGATATTTACAAAGAGCGTAAAGCTTTAGGTGGCAATTTAGCTAATCAAGCAATCAAGGCGATTGGGCATGATTGGGGTAATACTGTTTTTAGCTTTATACCTAATACAGCTGAGGTGGCTTATTATGGACTTATGTCTACACTCCGTGAACGTAGACGCGATGAAGTAAAAGAATCTATCTTAAAAGCAAGTCAGTCGGGTAAATTAACGGAGGCATTACTGGATGATTTAATTTTACGTAATTGGCCACGTGGCGAAAAAGTTGTCAGTAAAGATATCAAATTGCGTACATTTATTGGTAAAGAGAACATGCGCAATCAGCTTGGTAGCCATGTTTACGATATTACCTATGGTGCTGTGCAACCTAAGGATAATCTCGTTTGCGTAGATGATTCTATTGTTCGTGGAACGACATTACGCAGATCTATTTTAAGGATTTTATCGCGCTTAAATCCGAAGAAAATCGTTATTCTTTCTACAGCACCTCAGATTCGATATCCCGATTGTTATGGTATTGATATGTCAGAGCTAGGTAAATTCGTAGCATTTGAAGCTGCTGTTGCTCTACTCAAAGAGAGCGGAAGAGAAAACGTTTTAGAGGAAGTTTATCAATTGTGCCGCACTGAGGTCGAAAAACCTATCGGAGCAAAACTCGTTAATCAGGTAAGTAAAATTTACGAAAGTTTCACAGCTGACCAAATCTCAGCTAAAATTGTGCAACTTGTACGACCAACAGGCATAGAGTGGAAAGGTGATATAGAAATTATCTTTCAAACAATTGAAAATTTACACGCCGCTGTGCCTAATCATACGGGTGATTGGTACTTCACAGGTAATTATCCAACTCCAGGCGGATACCGCGTAGTAAATCAAGCGTACCTTAAATACTTCGAAAAATCTTCGGGCCGTTCTTATTAATTTATATGTCTCTTAGTTACGAAAAGTCAGGTGTACGGTATGATCAATTGGATGCGTTTAAACGCGCCTGCCAAAAAGCCGCATCACAGACGGTAGATTTACTTGCTCCACATGGATATAAGGAGCCTTCAGAAACAAGAGGTGAGAGTGCTTATCTGATTGAAGCGAACGATCATTTTTTAGCTCATGTTGAAGAAGGGCTTGGAACTAAAAATCTCGTTGCCGATTTAGTCGAAAAACAAACAGGCAAATCATTTTACAGAGAAATTGGAGTCGATACGGTAGCAACTATTGTTAATGACTTAGTTACCTGTGGAGCTAAGCCTATCTCTGTTGCTATGCATGCAGCAGTCGGTGATTCAAATTGGTTTTCAAATGAAGTAAGAGCATCTTCTCTTGTTAATGGATTTGCAGAGGGATGTCGTAAAGCGGGAGCAGTGTGGGGTGGTGGAGAAACCCCTACACTTCGTGGGCTTGTTGATCCAAATACAATTGTTTTAGCAGGTTCAGCGATTGGACGTATTTCTCCAAAGTCGGATCGTATTATAGGTGATGTAAAATCAGGTGACGCCATCATCTTTTTGGCTTCCTCAGGTGTTCAAACCAATGGCTTAACCCTCTGTAGACAACTAGCTGAATCTTTGCCGCAAGGTTATGGAACTTCTATCGGAGATGGCAGAACATACGGTGAAGCACTTCTAGCTGCTTCTGAAATTTACGTATCGTTTGTGACTGAGTGTCAGAAGCGAAAGATTAAGTTAAATTACGTATCGCATGTCACTGGTCATGGATGGAGAAAACTAATGAGACTTGAAGAGCCGTTTGTTTATACGATTTCAAACGTAAGACAGGCTCCCGCACTCTTTCGTTTTATCATGGAGAAAGGACCAGTAAGCTTAAGAGAAGCCTATGCTACTTTTAATATGGGGGTAGGATTCGCTGCTTATGTTGATCCGTCTCTAGTAGAACAAACGCTCTCAGCTGCAAAAGATTCTGGCTATGATGCATGGCTAGCTGGACATGTTACTAAAGAGGGTTCGCGTAAAGCTGTAGTTATTCCTTCTTTGGGGTTAACTTACGAAGGAGACACCCTCCAAGTAAGATAAGTAATTGATTAATAATGATTTAAAGGATATCTGTTTTTTATTGTAATTGTTTACTAGATAGTCAACTATTAGAACATGGGACGCACAAGTGACGCAAGTGAGCGGCTGATGGCTGCAGCAATCGACCTAATTTGGGAAGAGAGCTACGGCGCAGTTACGATCGACGACATTTGTGAGAGAGCGAAAGTAAAGAAGGGTAGTTTCTATTACTTTTATGATTCAAAAGCGGACTTAGCGGTATTTGCCCTAGAAAGACTTTGGAAAGAAATTCTACAGCCTTACTACCACGAAATTTTTGATAATCCGCTGCCTCTTCAAAGATTAACGAATTACTTTGAATTTCTGTACACAAAGCAAACGGAGTTAAAAGAAAAGTACGGCAAAACGCTTGGATGTCCTTTTTGTTCGTTAGGATCTGAAGTTTGTACACAGGAAGAGCAGATCCGTTGGAAGATTCAAGAAATTGGAGATGCTAAAAAGCACTACTTTAAAATAGCGATACAAGATGCTGTAGCGATGAATTTAATACCTAGTTGTGATCTTGCAGGAAAAACAGACAGTCTTGTTGCTCTTGCTGATGGGCTTCTAGTACAGGCACGAATAGTAAATAACCCCGAAGTCTTACGTCATCTATCAACTATGGCCTTTGATCTTTTGCGCGTTAATACAAATCCAACCGTTGAGGTACTCGTCTAACTAAAATAAACCTATGCCAACACGTATTAAAGATTTAAAACCTGCTCGTATAGAAGAAGTAGCACCTGAAGCTACTGAGCCCCAAGCTCAGACAGATAGAGATAGTTTAAAGCTCTATCTTAATGAGATTGGTAAAACACCGCTGCTTAAAATAGAAGAAGAGATTAAGTTAGCTGCGCGTGTAAGGAAGGGTGATGAAGCTGCACGTCAGCATATGATACGTGCTAATTTGCGTTTGGTTGTACGCATTGCACTAGACTACCGTGATTTTGGATTAACACTACAGGATTTAATTAGTGAGGGTAATATTGGCCTCATTAAGGCAGTCGACAGATATGATCCAACAAAGGGTGGTAAGTTAAGTACCTATGCAGCTTGGTGGATTAAACAATCCATCCAGCGCGCGCTTGCTAATCAGTCTAAGACAATCCGCTTGCCTGTGCATGCTGTATCAAAGATTTCACAGATACGTAAAACGGCACGTGCCTTAAGCGATAAATTAGGACATGAAGTTACTGATGAGGAATTGGCAGCAGAGCTCAGTATGCCTCTTGAGAAATTAATTCATCTTAGGTCAGTAGCTGTACACCCTGCGTCTTTGGATGCACCACTCGGGGACTCCTCTGATTCATCATTACTTGGAGATGTTGTAAGAGATGACGCTGCATCTAGTCCTTCTGATTCACTTGGTAGCAAAAATGTCTCAGCTGATTTAGCTAATGCTATCAGTTCTCTGGGTGAGCGTGAGGCTCAAATTATACGCATGCGTTTTGGATTAGACGGTAATGATGAAATGACTTTAGAGGAAATAGGAAAAAAGTTTAATGTAACACGTGAGCGTATTCGTCAGTTAGAACAACTTTCGATTAAGCATATGAGACGTCTCATGGAAACAAGAGATAACCAACGTACGTCAGAAGAATTAGAAGAAGATCGAATACAAAAAGGACGTATGGAAGTCGTAAACCAGTTTATACAATCTAAGAAGTTAGCTACAGCAGCCAACTAATCTAAGAAACGCTGAGATAACCTAGCCATGGTAATAGCTGTATACGGTACGCTAAGACAAGGCTTGGAAAATCATCATTTTCTAAAAAATAGTACCACTCGATTCCTGGGGTTAGATCGGCTATCAGGTTATGATTTGTATGCAGGATCATATCCATATCTTGTTCCTGGAAGCGGAGTAGCAACGGTAGAGTTGTATGAAATTGATACAACAACCCTTAAAGCTTTAGATGAGTTAGAGGGACATCCAGATTTGTATAGGAGGGTATCAGTTCAAACTGATGCAGGAATCAATGCAGCTGTTTATTTGTATCCGAAAGATAAGGTTTTACCCGGAACGAAAAAAACGAACGGAAATTGGATTGATTGGCTGCAAACCCAGTTGTGATTTACAATTAATTTTAACCTAACTAAATTACATAAATGAAAAAGAGCATTCTGATCTGTCTCATTGTATTATGTGTAAGCACAATTAATTCACTCAAAGCAAACGATACGTGGGGAACTAATTATAATGCTGCAAAAATAGAAGCAGCAAAATCAGGTAAGAAAATAATATTAGATTTTACAGGTTCAGACTGGTGTATCTATTGCAAAAAATTGGAAGCAGAAGTTTTATCGACGCCAGAATTTAAAACCTTTTCAGATAATTATGTTTTAGTTCGTTTAGATTATCCTCGTCACATCAAACTTCCAGATAGTGAAGTAAAACAAAATACGTTATTAAAATCTACGTTTGGTATTGAGGGTTACCCAACTCTGATCGTTGTTGATCAAACAGGTAAAGAAATTGCCAGGCAGGTAGGATACGAACCCGGAAGTGGCCCTAAGTCCTTTATTGCGGGATTAACTAAGTAGATTTTGGTTTATTCTTAAATAAGTAATGGCTTACAAGCCATTCGTTGCCTGAGTTGTAACCCCATAGCTCTGCGCAGCTCATATAGAATATTTTCCAATAAGCCCAAAATTTAACCGCTTCCTTACCATATATTTTTTCAAAAAGGGGCATAATTTCCTTTTTGTGGCTTTTCATATTTTTAAGCCAATCTTCTGCGGTTTTTTGGTAATGAGTTCCGTTTACTTTCCAGTCGCGTACGAGTTCTAAGTCGTCTTGAAAGTAACTAAGAAGTTCGTGTGATGGCATTTGACCTCCAGTAAAGAAATATCGAGCCATCCAGTCTGTATTATCGCGAGCTATGAAATGGTACGGATATTTACTATGCGTGAAGATATGAACGAATAACTTACCATCAGGTTTCAGCCATGAGCTAATACGTGAGAGTAAAAGCTTATAGTTTTTCATGTGTTCAAACATTTCAATGGAAACTACTCTGTCGTACGTTGAATTCGGCTGAGTAAAAGTATTCATATCACAGGTTATAATAGTGATATTTGTAATGCCCCTTTCTCGTGCTTGTCCGAGAATGTATTCACGCTGTGATGAAGAATTAGAAACGCCAGTTATCTGTGAATTGGGGTAGCGCTTAGCCATATATAAACTAAGTGATCCCCATCCGCACCCTAACTCTAAAATACTTTGTCCATCAGCGAGTTCTGCTCTGTCTGCATATAATGCTAACATCGCATCCTCTGCCTCGCTTAATGTCTCGGTTCCTTGCTGATAAAGGCATCCCGAGTATTTCAGATTGCGACCTAAGCAGTATTTATAAAATTCAGCTGGAACCTCGTAGTGTTGCTCATTTGCTTCATTCGTAGATTCAGCAAGTGGTCTATGATTTAAATCATCTATATACGCACGCAGAGCGGCAGTCTCCGCTGCTTCATTCGCAGGGGTTATCTCCATGATGCGCTCTCTAAGAAGACGGCGAATTCCAAATCGAATAATAGATTCAGGGAGTAAATTTTTTTCTAAAATAAAATCTATCATGATTAAGTTATTTTTTGGGAAACCATGGGATAAACATGGAAGTTGAATTTTGATAAGTGGTGTATTTCTCTCGCTTCTTTTTCAATGCCTGTTCTTCAACCATAGGCACGCCCGTTTTTTTCAATAGTAAGTAGAGAATCGAAATTGGGCTAATAATCGAAATCCAGCCATAAGGTGACCCACAGGCCATTATAAAATACGAAACCCATATCAACCACTCAAAGAAGTAGTTTGGGTGTCGACTATATCGCCACAGACCTTCGGAGCATACTTCTGAATTATTGAGTGGATTCTTTTTAAATTTAGCTAGTTGGATATCAGACAGAGTCTCTCCTGCTATAGCAATTATCCATAATAAGACGCCTAGTACCTCAATAGCTTTAATATGTGCAGTAGAATTTGAGCTAATAAGATAAAATGGAATACTGAGTATAATTACGGTGATAGCTTGCATTTGGAAGAATGCTGCCATTTTAAGTTTTAGATTCTTATTCCAGTCCGTTCTCAGTTGAGCATAGCGGGAATCTTCTTTTGGGTGATGATTGGATACCCGTATGAGTAAATAAGTGCCTAGGCGAAGGCTCCACAAAGTTGCGATCAGTGATATGAGTACTTTCCTAGTAAAAAAACCTGGACTTATAAAAAAACAAATTAGTGCAACTAAGCTAAAAGAGTAGGACCAGACTACATCAACTATACCATAGTTTTTAATTCTTTCAGAAACAGCACTGCATATGGCGAACAATGGAATTAAAATACAGGCACTGATCGCTATTTGAACAAAAAGATTCATCACGCAAGTGCTGTTGAACGTTTGTAAACAGCTTGTACTACAGAAATCTTTTTATACTGAAAAGCTGCTTCGCAATAAGCTAAGTAATATTTCCATTTACGTATAAAATATTCATCAAAACCCATAGCATTTACGGATGGTAATTGAGCATTAAAACGCTCATGCCATAACTTCAGTGTTTTAGCGTAATCTAAACCTAAATCATCAATTCCTGATAGAACGAAAGAACCGGATTTATGCATGAGACTATTGAATCTTCCTAATGATAATAGAAGTGAGCCTGGGAATATGTGTTTCTGAATAAAATCTACACCTCTGCGCATCTCTTCGTAGTGATCATCCGGGCAGGTAATAAACTGTAATGCAGCAATACCGTTAGACTTGATAGCTTTATTTATAACGCTGCAAAACTGCGGTAAGTATTCATGCCCTATAGCTTCCATCATTTCTATGGATACTAATTTATCGAAATGCTTGTTAAGATCACGGTAGTCGCGTAGTTCGAATTCAACGAGGTGATCTAGTTTTGCGTCCAAGGCTTTATTTTTGGCAAGCTTTAGTTGTTCTTTAGATAGAGTGATACTTGTAACTTTGCATCCATAGCGTCTCGCAGCATGTAAAGCCCATCCGCCCCATCCGCTGCCTATTTCTAAAACGTGATCAGTTGGTTTAAGTTCTAAACTTCTACATAGGGCTTCGTTTTTCTCAAACTGCGCTGCTTCAAGAGATAAATTCGGCTCACTCCATTTTGCTGAGGAGTACATCATTGAACTATCAAGAAATAGGCTGAAGAACTCGTTTGATAGATCGTAATGTGCAGCAATGTTGCGTTTAGCCTGGTCTTTACTGTTTTTACTAAAAATATGACCAACTCTGTTTAAGTAACGAAGTATGTTTAGCGCTCGATTTTTAGGAGCTTTCGAACCGGAAAGACCGGGAGCGTTTTCTAAATTTATAATGAACCAAGCTATAACTGAAGCAATGTCATCAGTCTCCCATTCCTTATCTAGAAATGATTCCGCAAAGCCAATGTCGCCATAAAGTATACAGCGTTTAAAAAAGTTTTCAGAATTTATTTCAATACGGGCTATCTGATTTTGGTTTGAGTCGCCGTATGAAACGATTTGTTTTTCAGGCAAAACTAAATCTAGCCGCCCTTTACTCATTTTTGAAAACGCATTGAGTAGCGGTTTTCTCCAAAAAGAGTTTTTATTATAAACTGTAGAATAATTGATAGCCAAGGTATCTAACTACTGACGATTAATTGAATGATGGGGCCTGTAAAGATTTTGCTGCATTTCAGCAGCTGCAGTCTTTTTGAACCAGGGTATTTTTTTAAAATATAGTTTTAATGCGTGAATATGAATTAAACTTATAATACGCAGAGTCATCAAGGGGTATTTAAATAGCCACCAAAATAATCTACCATTAGTTAATTCTCTACGAGGTCCAGCCATCGTGCTTTCAAGCATTTTGACAGAACCGTCATAGTCATCAATTTTAACGGCAAAGGCTTTATCTGGAAGACATAGATCAAAATCGAACGACAGATCTACTTTAGAAAAAGGTGAAACGTAAAAATTTTTAGGTATATGAGCTCTAAATCTAAGTTTTGATAAATCAGAACTTTTATTTATGAAATAAAGCTTCATTTCCCTGAAGGTGTTTGTTACCTCTGCTAAAGCAGCAACTGGTTCACCGGCTTGATTGTAACAATAATAGAAAGAAACGGGATTAAAGGCATACCCGAAAATACGAGGTACTGTTACAAGGATAATTTTTCCACCGTGACAGCTAACATTATTATCGGCCAGGTACTGGTAAATCCTATCTTTAAGTGGTAGCTGTTCATTTAAAGACTTAGGTTTTAATTTATCGCCTGTGGGATTATGCAGATTTTCTTGTGTCGGCACATAATCTAAGTCGTAAAATGAATAGATATTCCAGCGATTATGCGAAAAAAGTGTTAAATGTTTAGTGCACGTATCGATTTCATCAAGATCGAGTGCGAAAACATAGATGCGGTAGCTGAATTTATGTTCTTTGGGGGCTAGTCGGTGATGCATAACCCGACATTCATATAAACAGCTCTGCATAGTTGAGTATAATGCCTCAATCTGACCTATATCGCAATAGTTAGGGTGTGTTATATTTTCTTTTTAAGAAGTAGCTGACTAAGAGCCACTGCACTACCAAAAGCATCTTCGTGGAAACCGTATTTGAAGTAGCTGCCAGCAAAGAATGTTTTAGAAGTAGTTAAAGCAGATGTGTTTAGTTCAGGTAACTGCTTTTGTGCATTTATAGCCCCAACGCTGAATAAAGGATGCTCATATTGAATCCTCTTTATAACTTTAACAGGGTCTATCGCTTCCGGCCGATTAATTGATACAAAGTAGTTCTTTTTATTAGATACGCCTTGTAGCGAGTTCATCCAGTAATGAATAGCAGTTGATTGATTTTTTTGTGAAACCCGTGCTATTTCGTAATTCCAACTAGACCAAGCAAGACGTGTCTTAGGCATTACACTTTCATCATTATGTAATGTTGCTTGGTTAGTTTGATATTTAAACTCCGAGAGTAGACGTGTTTCCTCGGGAAGCGGATCTGCTATCATTTTGAGTGCTTGGTCAGCATGACTAGCTAAAATGACATTATCGCAATAAAACACATCACCTGTCTCAGATATGATTTTTATTTCAGTAGCTCCCCTGTGAATAGATTTAATTTTCGTATTAAGACGTACGTTAATATTAGAATTATTTAATATTTTTTTTATGTACGTTTTAGATCCACCTTCTACGGTAAACCATGGGTGTTGGGTATTAAGGCCTAAAAATCCATGGTTATAAAAAAACCGTAATAAAGTTCCTGCCGGAAACTCTAACATGAGTTCTGGGGGTGTGCTCCACACCGCAGAACTCATTGGAACTAAGTAGAGATCAAAAAAATCTTTTCCATAACCTCTTTTAGTAACGAATTCGTTAAGCGTTATATCGTATACTTGAGGATTATTTACAAACTCTGTGGCTTCTTTGTTGAAGCGATTTATCGCTGCGATGAGTCGATAGAAAGATGGTCTAAGTAAGTTTCTTCGCTGAGCAAATAGATGGTTAATCGAGGAGCCGCAGAATTCTATATTTCTGTCCGTGTGCTTCACGCTAAATGACATTGGAGCAGGTTTGATTTTAACCTCCAATGTTTCAAAAAAGTGAGTCAGTAGTGGATAGGTTTGTTTGTTGAAAACCATGAAGCCGGTATCGATTGGTATCAATCGATCGGCTTCTTCAGCTTCTACCGTATTTGTATGACCACCAACGTAATCATTTTTTTCGAAAAGCGTGACTTCATAGTCACGCTGTAGAAAGTGTGCGCAGCCTAAACCAGCTATACCTGATCCTATGATCGCTAAACGCTTCATTCTTTAAATTTCAGATGTCTTAGGATTGGATATTTTCACTGCTAATGGGCGTCGACCCTCTTCTAGGATACTTTTCGGAACAGCTTTTAATTTAGATACTATTCCAAGCAATGAGAGTGTTTTTAGTGTGTAATAAGTAATGTCTATTTCCCACCAATAAAAACCATTGCGTGTAGCAGATTGATAACGGTGGTGATTGTTGTGCCAACCTTCACCTAGAGTGATAATTGTTAATATGAAACTATTACGTGAATCGTCTTCTGTATTATAACGACGTTTTCCCATTAAGTGCGCCATGGAATTAATACATGAAGTACCATGGAATAGGAGAGTTGTACTTACAAAAAATCCCCAAATAAGCGTCTGCATGCCATTTGTATGTAAGCTTGGGAAGTGTATTCCTAAAAAGTGTCCTAGGTACCAGGTAAAAACAGCAAATAAAAGAGGTACAATAGTATCAAAACGGTTTAGAAAAACTAACTCTGGATATTTCGCTAAATCTTTCACCTGGGTGTAGTCGGTAGGAAAGTTGCGTTTACTTGTGATCCATCCAATGTGTGACCACCAAAATCCATGCACATGAGGTGAGTGAGCATCTTCTTCATCATCAGAGTGCTGATGATGGTGACGATGGTGATAAGCCCACCAAAGCGGACCACGCTGTACCGTTGTTTCTGCAAATACTGCGAACAGGAATTGGGTAAACCGTGGAATAGAATATGTTTTATGGGAAAAGTACCGATGGTAGATACCTGTAACGGCAAACATCCGTATGAAGTAGAAGCTTACGCATAACAATGCAGCAAACCAACTAGCACCCACCCAAATAATACCTAGGCAACCTAGGTGCAGTACCATGAAGGGTATGCACCGCGTCCATTCAACTCGGTCAGGTTTAGACCGGATTACTTCAGGACTTTCGTTTGTATAGTCTGAGTCGATCCACTGGAAAACTGGAGTAAAAATTTTCTTAAAAAAGGAAGTCACGTAATATTAAGTTCTAACTGAATTGTTTACTAAAAGAGTAACAAAATGGCATACAGACATTAGAGCAATCATTAGGATGCTTTGTAACCACTTTATAACTAAACTGAGATCGAGTAGTAGCGTATGTTATATGCTAAATACGCTACTACGTTTGTTTAAGTACTTAGCGATATTCTTCGCCAGTGTCGGTATTGATTATCTTAAAGTGTTCTACGTGATAAGCAGGGTCTGCACGGAAAGCGAGTTTCACGCTGTGACTTTGCTCCATTCTAACAAGTAGATCGGCATCTTCACTGCGAAGACGCTCGAGAATGCTAGGATGCACAAGAACTCTTAATGAATATTGTTTTGATTCGTTTCTAATTTGTAACCTGCGCGCAACGGACGACAGACGGCGTTGTAGTTCAACAGAAACAGTTGTTGCAGATTTAACGATACCGCGTCCTCGGCAATACGGACAATCTGTATAAAGATTTGACCATAGAGACTCTTGCTGACGTTGACGTGTCATTTGCAAAATGCCTAACTGAGAAATAGGAAGAATGTGGTTTCTTGCTTTATCAGTAGCCATCAATTCCACCATTTTCTCGTAAACTGAGTTGCGGTGACGGCGTTCCTTCATGTCGATGAAATCGATGATGATTAAGCCACCAAGATTTCTTAATCTGATTTGACGCGCTATTTCTTGAGCAGCTTCCAAGTTAACTGCGTAAATAGTATTCTTTTCGTCTCCAGATTTATTTTTGTGTGAGCCTGTATTAACGTCGATAGCTATTAAAGCTTCGGTCTCGTCGATTACAATTTCACCGCCACTTGGGAGTGGAACTTTGCGTTGACCGGTTTGCTCAATCTGACGCTCAATGTTGAAGCGCTCGAATATCGGAATGCTATCGCTGTATGATGCAATCTTAGAGCGGGAACGTTTTGATATTTGACTTACTAATTCTTGGGTGCGCTCGAAGTCGCCCTTGTCATCAATCAAGACGCGATCCACTTCTTCAGTTAAAAAGTCGCGAACAGTGCGCTCAACTAAATCAGGCTCCATATATAAATTGATAGGAGCTTTTTCAGTTTGGATCTTACGTGTGATTTCTTCCCATTTTTTGAGAAGAATGTGTAAATCGCGTACAAAGTAGCGTGACTTTTTGCCTTCGCCTGCAGTGCGGACGATAACTCCCATGCCTTCTGGGATCGTGAGTTCGTTGATTAATTGTTTAAGTCTACGACGCTCAGCTTGGTCTTCGATCTTGCGTGAGATACCGCATCCATCGCTATAAGGAGTTAAAATTAAGTAACGTCCTGGAATAGATAGGTTCGTCGTTGTTCTTGGACCTTTTGATCCGATGGGACCCTTTGTAACTTGGATAACAATTTCTGTACCTGGGGGGTACATATTAGGTATATCCTTAACGGTTACTTCTCCTTTAGGTTGAGCATCTCGCTTGCGATTCACGCGAACCACTTCAACAGAAGAGTCTGCTGCAGCAGGAAGCATATCCCAGTAGTGTAGGAATGCGTTTTTGTTATAACCAATATCAACGAAAGCAGCTTTAAGGCCTGGATCTAGATTTTTGATTCGACCTTTGAAAATACCGCCAACCATGCGGTTGTCGGATTCGCGTTCGATTTCGAATTTTTCTAAACGTCCGTCTACTAAGAGAGCAACGCGCTTTTCAAGCGGTTCTGAATTGATGATTAGTTCGCGGTAAGAGCCTTTTTCTTTTCTGAAAACGGCGAGTATTTTTTGAAGAAGTGGGCGTTGTTGTGCGCGTTCTTCAGCTCCTTGTTTTAATTCTTCAGCTGTAATAGCTTCAAATTCTCTAACAGGGGGTGGGTTAGCCATTTCGGTATCATACTCTTGATGATCGGTTGGCTCATTGTCTGGATTGTCGTTGTGATGATCGCTCATTTTGGGTGCTGTCTGGGTTATGCACGGTGAACCCTAAGGCAATAGATGCTGCGCAGGAAATTCTGACAGGGCGGTCAATATCGTGGGAAGAATCCATAGTTATTGGAAATCCTTCCGGAAGCGATAGACGCTCTGGACCAGTCCTTGCATGATGCAGCAGCTAAGCACAAAGGAACCGCCGTAGCTGATGAAGGGAAGCGGTATGCCCGTTATGGGCAAAAGCCCTATGGTCATCGCAATGTTCACGAACACATGCACTGTAAATAACACTGTTACGCCTATAGCGATCAGTGTACCTAGTCTGTCTTTTGCAAGACCGGCAATGCGTATGCCATTGAACAGGATTAAACCAAAAAGGCTTATAACTGTAATACTTCCCAAAAAACCTTTTTCTTCGGCAATAACCGAAAAAATAAAATCGTTATGTGCGACAGAATGAGGAAGATAACCAAGACGCGCTTGAGTTCCTTGATTCCATCCTTTGCCTAGTAGACCTCCAGAGCCCACAGAAATTAATGACTGCCGCTGATTCCAACCAATTCCTACCGGGTCAATTTTATCTGGATTAACGAAAGAAAGAATTCGATTACGTTGATAATCATGGAGCGGTACCCACGAATGTTTTTCGTAAGCACCTTTGGATCTTACATACACAGACTCATGGCTAGGTCCATGAGTTGATTCGTACTGTGCTTGTAAATTGTCCATGTAGGCTGAATAACGCCATATATCTGCTGCAATTATTCCTATGAGCAGTAAAAACGCACCAAGAGCTGCCGCAAAAAATCGCGGTGAAAGCCTCGAGACGTAAAGCATAGAAAAGACCATGGGGGTCAGCACAATTGCCGATTTGATATCGGGTTGCATCAGAATCAAGAGTATGGGTAGTCCTACCGCAAGGGCCAATTTACCAAGTACTTTTATAGATTGCCCAAAATTACCTATCTTGCTGTGTATCAATATGCTAGCAGTAATCAGTAGTACTGCGACATTAATTGTTTCTGAGGGCTGAAACGAAAGTGGGCCAAAGTTAAGCCAGCGCTGGGACCCATACGTTTTAGTACCTATGATTAATACCAAAAATAGAGGAATCGCACATACCAAGTAAATCCATTGGGCTAAACCGAGCCATCTACGGTAGTCTACAAGAGAAACGGCTACATACGCAACGCCACCAATTATGAGGAAAATAAACTGTTTTAAGAAATAATAATGCCTAAACGACTCTAATACAGAGTATTTATAAGTTGTTGAATTAGAAGCACTTGATGATTGTGCGCTATAGATAAAGGCAATACTTATTAGAGACAGTGCCAAAATAGCCGCAGGGGTCACCCAGTCCCAGCGTTCTCGCGTGGAAGTGCGAAAAAGGCGGCTTATGTCAGGCAGGGTACTTGGCTTCACGTTGAGTATATATTGATAGGGAAAATGCGCAGCTGGCAACGCCTGCTTACAGCTTGAGCTTTCTTTTTGGCTCTTTAGAGTTTGGATTACCTAACCTTTGACATTAGCGAACTTAACTTACATCGCCATACCTTTCATAGCTCAGAGTGAGGGGGCTGATTGGTCCCTTTCTGCGTCTCTTATTGCAGGGATAGCGGGCATCACACTGGGGTTTGTTGCTTCATGGATGGTAGTAAGACAGACACGCAAGGCAGCCTATGAGCAAGCAGGTGAACTTATCGAAGTTGCACGAAGGGAAGCAGCGGTTGCGGCAGAAGAAATTAAACAAAAAGCAGAAGCTGAAATACGTGATAAACGTTCAGAGTTGGTGCGTGATTTTGATCGTCGTGAAATAGAAGTAGATGTTCGTCTTCGTGAAATTAGAGCACATGAAGAATCGCTCGCTTTACTCGATTATCAATTAGAGCAAAGGCAGGAAAAAATTAATCGTGAAAGTGCTGCTGTAAGGCAGGCGCGTGACACGATGCGTGCACTTTCAAAGAGTGTCCGTAAACGCTTAGAGAATGTTTCACAATTAGATGGTGAAGAAATTAAGCGCCAGTTGCGTGAGGAAGTTTTACTTGAGTGCCAAGATGAATTTCGTGCACTACGCCGTGAAACATTAGAAAAATCTGAGCAAGAATTACAGAATACGGGTAGACGTATTTTAATCGCTGCAATGCAGCGTATCGCAAGTAAGCCAAACAATGATTTAACTGCCACGTTAGTTCATCTTCCAAGTGAAGACATGAAAGGCAGAATTATTGGTAGAGAGGGTAGGAACATTAAAGCGTTTGAATCCGCTACAGGTGTTACCTTGATGATCGATGAATCTCCTCAGCTTGTTCTGTTATCTTCGTTTGATCCTGTTCGTAGAGAGGTTGCTCGTACAGCACTAGAAGCGCTTATCAAAGATGGACGTATACATCCTGCAAGCATTGAAGAATTTGTTAAACGTGCGCAGGAAGAAATTGATTTAGTTACAACGCAAGCAGGTGAAGATGCAGTATCGAAATTAAATATTAACGGTCTGCATCCTGAAATTATTAAGATGCTTGGTCGTTTAAAGTATCGTTTTTCATATAATCAGAACGCACTCGATCACTCAGTTGAGACAGCATTTCTTGCGTCTATTATTGCAAGTGAAGTGGGTCTTGATCCAAACATAGCAAAGCGTGCCGGACTATTGCATGATATTGGTAAAGGCGTACCAGGTGACTTAGAGGGAAGTCATGCGATCATTGGAGCTGATTTTATTAGACGTCACGGCGAAACTCCTATCGTAACAAACGCTGTTGCTGCTCACCACGAAGAAGTAAAACCAGAAACTGTCTACGCGGGACTTGTTATCTTGGCTGATACAATTTCGGCAACTCGTCCGGGAGCTCGTGCAGAGTCAATGGATAGTTATATTCAGCGTTTAGATAGATTAGAAAAACTAGCTTTATCCTTGGAAGGTGTTCAGCAAGCTTTTGCAATTCAAGCTGGTCGTGAAATTAGAGTCGTTGTATCTCCACAACACGTCACTGAAGATAGAGCTCGTGAGATAGCTAAAGAATTAAGGCAGCGAATTGAAAGTGAGTTGCAGTACCCTAGCACGATTAAGATTACTGTAATTCGTGAAAGTCGGTTTACAGAAACTGCTAGCTAAATACTTTAACCTTATGGCAGATATTAAAATACTTGAGTCATTTCCTAATCCTGCGCCACACCGCGATTTTGTGATCGAACATTCGCATCATGAATTCACATCGGTTTGTCCAATGACAGGCCATCCTGACTTTGCTACAATTACTGTTCGCTATATTCCTGATAAACTTTGCGTTGAGCTCAAATCGTTAAAGCTCTACTTCCACGCATTTCGAAATAAAGGAATTTTCTTTGAAGCAGTTACAAATAAAATTTGTGACGACTTAGGAGCTGCCTTGAAGCCTAGACAATTAACGATCATTGCTGACTTTAAAGGCCGTGGGGGCGTAACATCTGTGGTAACCGCCGAGTGGTCGCCAAAGAAAAAGAAGAAGGCTTAGCTTTTATTTAAAGCGGCTATAACGTGCGGGTGTAGATCTCTGTTTGCTGCTACAATAGATGTAGCTTTGATAGGATCATTTCCTTGCCAGTCGGTTATAATACCGCCTGCTCCTTTAATAACAGGAATGAGAGCCTGAATATCCCATGGATTCATAATGGGATCGCACATGATATCCGCCCATCCGCTTGCAACGAGAAGATAGCCATAACAGTCTCCCCATGTTCGAGTAAGCTTCACTTTATTTTCTAAGGCATCAAACGCTTTACCATTTTGATACTTAGCGGGATTTAGGGGATCACTCGTTAGTAATGTCGCTTCATTTAACTGAGTGCAGGATCTTAACATTACTTGTCTACCGTTTAGTTCTGTTTTTTCTCCATCGCCTATAAGGCATTGATTTAGGATGGGTTGATTTATGCAGCCTAAAATTGGGATGCCTTTATGGGCTACTGCAATGAGAGTTCCAAACAATGGGCAGGCTGATGCAAAAGACTTTGTTCCATCGATCGGATCTAGAATCCATGTGATATCTGATGAGCCGGTTTTATTTCCAAACTCTTCTCCTATAATACTATCATTTGGAAATTTCTTTTCGATTAAAGTACGCATCAGAGACTCAGCTCCACGGTCTGCTATCGTAACTGGAGTTTGGTCTTCTTTGGATTCAACTTGAAGGGATGGGTTTGCAAAATAGGGGCGTATAAAGTCACCGCTTTTTTGAGCAAGCTCTCCAATAAAATCACGATAAGGTTTTAAATCCACACACATAATCAAACCTACCGTAGTAAAAATGGCACTAAAAAATTGATTATAAGCTTACTCTTTTGTCTTTTTTGGTGGGTATTTCACAACAAAGAGGTAATTTATCACTTATGCGTATTGCCGTTATAGGAGGGGGAGCTGCCGGTTTTTTTGGTGCTATTACAGCAGCAGAAAATCCTGGTTCTGAAGTGTGTTTATTTGAGGCTACCGCGCATTTACTAGCTAAAGTTAAAGTTTCAGGCGGAGGTCGCTGCAATGTCACACATGCCTGTTATGAACCAAAAAAACTGGTCTCATATTATCCAAGGGGTAGTCGGGAGCTTCTAGGGCCTTTTCATCGCTTTGGTCCTACCGAGACGTCTGGATGGTTTAATAGCCGCGGAGTAAATCTGAATACGGAAGAGGATGGTAGAGTTTTTCCTTCCTCTAATAGTTCACAGACTATTATTGATTGTCTACAACAAGCTGCAAATAAAGCCGGTGTTAAAATAAGAACACAGTGTGCTATTAATTCTGTTGTCAAAAAAGGCGATGGATTTGAGTTACATACTTCTCACGGTGATGTGTATGCCTGCGATAAAATACTGATTGCTACGGGTGGAAATAAAAGTTCCGCAGGACTTCAGATCGCTAAACAGCTCGGGCATACAATCATTCCTGGCGTTCCATCTCTGTTTACTTTCCACATAGAGAGTTCCTTGTTGAAGGGATTAGAGGGGTTATCCGTTGTTCAGTGTCATGTAAAGATTAAGGACACCAAATTTGTTAGTGAAGGCGCGTTACTCATTACGCATTGGGGACTCAGTGGTCCAGCGATACTTAAATTATCTGCTTTCGCCGCCCGAGATTTATCTCAAATCGATTATAAATTTAACTTAATCGTCAATTGGTCCGCTAGTCTTAGTGGTTCAAAAATTGAAGCTATACTCAATGATCAAAAGTTGGAGCATCCTAAACGACAAGTAACAAGCTCTAACCCCTTTGGATTGCCATCACGTCTTTGGGAAAAGTTGTGCCAGCAAGCTCAGATAGCAGATCAAGCTCAGTGGGCAGGTATATCTAAAGCGCTTATTCAATCTCTTGCACAAACTATTGGATCAACTTCTTTTCTTGTTGATGGTAAAAGTATGAACAAAGAAGAGTTCGTTACTTGTGGTGGAGTTAAATTAAGTGAAGTTGATTTTGCTACAATGCAAAGCAAGGTGTGTCCGAATTTGTATTTTGCTGGAGAAGTACTTGATATAGATGGGGTCACTGGAGGATTTAATTTTCAGGCAGCATGGACTACGGGTTGGCACGCAGGCAAAGCAATGGCTCTAAGCTAATTTTTATTAACTATGTCTTGGCTTAATCATTCACTTTTCTTCATCGACTTTGAAGGTAATAAGAATTCAGGGGTTTTGGAGTACGGAGTAGTGGAGCTACATCAAGGTAAAATTATAAATACTAAGACGCGCTTATGCAGATCTCGTTCGGTGATAAAGGAGGACGATTTTGAGTTCCATGGGTTGACTAATCACATGTGTGATAGTGAGGCTTACTTTTCAGACGAATGGGAATATTTCGCATCAATACGTGAACGTGGATATTTTGTTTCGCATTTTTCTGGAACTGAAAATGCTCTTCTTAAGGCGACATGGCCTTATACAAGAAAGTCTTATGATGCACTAAATCAGACTAAGACGCATAATGAATGGGGCCCTTGGATAGATACAGCGCGTTTATATGGTCAGTTTTTTCCAAATTTTCAGTCGGCAAAACTTGAAGAAATAGTAAGAGCTGCAGGACTGCAAAACACCTTGTCGGATTTGGCTTTGAGGCACTGTCCTTCAAAAAGACAAACATATCACTGTGCACTTTATGATGCACTAGCAGGAGCATTGCTTCTCACTGCTTTAGGAAATATTCCTGATGTAAAACAATTGAGTTTAGCTCAGCTTGTTTCATTGAGCACATTAAATGCTGATAAGCGAGCAGGCTTTGAACAGAAACAATTCGACCTATAACTTATTGTTTTGTGTTTCCTACTAATCGAACGCGCATGCTGCCCATGTTTTCGATTTCTAGTTTAAATCCACCAAAGCGAGCAGGCATTAATTTAACTTTTGGATTTTTTACATAAACGCCGTATACGTACTCGCTGGCATCTGCTACGGCCCATACTTGACCATTTTCAAGTGCAAATACGGAATTGGGTTCCCAGCCTGAGATAGATCCTACGATTCTGCTTTCTACAGTTTTATATTCTACATTAGCTCCAGGTAGAATTAAAGTTTTGGCTTTAGCTATAAAACTTTCAGATGCTTTTTTAAGTTCATCTTTAGCTTTGGCAACTTGGCTTTGAGCTTCTTGTTTTACCTTTTCGGCTTTTTTCTCTGCTTCTTGTGCTCGTGCTTCAGCTTGAGCTGCTTCTTGCTTAGCGGCTATAAGGGCTCCGCTTTTGTATTGCTCAACAAGTGCATTTAAATGCTCTATTTCACTAGGAGATAACTTTGATAAGCCGGATGAAGTAAAGTCATTAGCCGATACAGCGTTAGTGAAACGAGCTTCTTCAGCAAAAAGACAACACGCTGAAAATAAAGCGTAGAGGGTAAATAACCGGATCGTCTTCATGAAGGCATAATCATGCCTTCATAGACTTACGGCAATTTCATTTTCTTAAAGCTTAAGCCTTGTAAGGCTTAAGCTTCAGGTTCGCCTGCGGCTTCTTCTTCAGCAGTCTCTACGATACGTGCAATACTGAGTAAGCGGTCGCCTTCAGCTAGCGTTAAAAGCTTTACGCCTTTAGCACCACGCCCAGTTTCACGAATTTCGTTTACACGAGTTCGTATACTTTGGCCTTTTGCTGTTAGGAACATCACTTCTGAATTTGGAAGTACACTTAATGCACCAGTAACATTGACGGAACCGTCTTCTGGTAAATCGATTGCGATTACGCCAGAGCCGCCACGTGAGATTAAACGATAGTCTGCGAACGGAGTGCGTTTGCCGATACCGTCTTCACGGGCAACGAGCAATTGCGCTTCATTATTACATACCTCGATTGCTTTCACGTAGTCGCCATCATACTTAAAGCGCATACCAGTTACGCCAACCGTGTCACGACCTTGGTCACGTAGACCTTCTTCGTTAAACTTAACTGCTTGGCCTTTATGGCTTACGAGAATGATTTCGTTGGTGCCATTAGTGAGAACGCAGCCGACAAGGCTATCGTTTTCTTCTAATTTAATTCCACGTAAACCACCTTCACGGGTTGCATTCGTGTAATCAGCAAGAGTTGTCTTCTTGGTGATACCAGCTTTGGTAGCCATGACCAAATGGAGGGACTCGGAGAAGTCTTTTACGCAGATCATTGCAGCTATCTTCTCTCCGTCTGAGAGACGTAGGAAGCTTGTTACTGATTTGCCTTTAGACGTACGTGTGCCTTCTGGTACATCATACACCTTGCGTGCATGACACTGGCCTAAGTTAGTTAGGAAAAGAATATAGTCGTGAGTGCTTGCAGTGAACAAGTGTTCTACGAAATCCTCATCATACGTTTCAGTACCAATAATACCTTTGCCGCCACGTTTTTGAGAACGGTAGTCGGAAACTCGAGTACGTTTAATGAAGCCTAAATGAGAAGCGGTAATAACACAGCCTTCATTAGGAATAACGTCCTCCATACGGAATTCACCAGCTGCGGCAATAATCTCTGTGCGACGAGGTGAGGTGTATTTAGCTCTCATCTCGCCAAGTTCCTTTTTGATCAATTCAAGGAGCTTGCTTTCAGAGTTTAAAATACTGCGTAGCTCTTCAACGATACGTAATAATTCGAGGTATTCTGCTTCGATCTTATCACGTTCAAGGCCAGTTAATTGATATAAACGTAGCTCTAAGATAGAATCAGTCTGGCGTTCACTTAATGGATATTTCGCCATTAATTTAACCTTAGCTTCGTCTCTGCTGCCAGAGGAACGAATGACACGAACGAAGTCGTCTAGGTTATCGAGAGCAATTTTATAACCTTCAAGAATATGTGCACGGTCTTCAGCTTCCTTCAGACGGAACTGGGTTCTGCGTGTAATGACTTCACGGCGGTGAGCAATATAGCATTCTATAAGCTCCTTAATATTCATCTGCTTCGGACGCTTATGGTCGATAGCTAGAAGAATAACACCGAATGATGATTCTAGAGCGGTTTTTTGGAAAAGCTGATTGATTACAACTTTGGCCTGTTCACCGCGTTTTAACTCGATGACGATACGCGTCTTTTCGTCTGATTCGTCACGAATATCACGAATACCTTCAATTGCTTTCTCGCCTACGAGTTCAGCAATACGAGTAACAAGTGTAGCACGGTTAACGTTATAAGGTATTTCTGTGATAACAATTTGCTCAGAGCCACCTTTCATTTCTTCGGTGTGAGCTTTGCCCTTAATACGAACAATACCGCGACCTGTCTTGAGGTAGCTTAAAATGCCCTCACGCCCAGCGATAACACCACCTGATGGAAAATCGGGACCTGTGATGATATTGCAAATCTCATCAACACTAATAGCTGGATTGTCGATAATCGCACAGGTTGCATCGATTAATTCATCCAGATTGTGTGGAGGAATATTCGTTGCCATACCGACCGCGATACCGGTCGAGCCATTCATGAGTAAGCTTGGAAGTGCTGAGGGAAGAACCGTTGGTTCAGTGGTTTCTTCGTTATAATTTGGAACGAAATCAACAGTATCTTCGTTGATATCCTTCAGTAACTCTTCAGCTACTTCGTCTAAGCGACTTTCAGTATAACGGTAAGCAGCTGGTGGGTCACCGTCCACGGAACCGAAGTTTCCTTGAGGATCAATTAAAGGATAACGAACAACCCAAGGCTGAGCTAAACGTACAAGCGTGTCGTAAACAGATGCATCACCGTGTGGGTGATAGTTACCTAATACTTCACCGACTACTTTAGCGCACTTATTAAAAGGACGATTGTGCAGCAATCCTAAGCGAAGCATCGCGTAGAGAATACGTCTTTGCACAGGCTTAAGGCCATCGCGTGCATCGGGAAGCGCACGCGATATGATAACCGACATTGAGTAGTCAATGTAGGCTGTCTGCATGATGTCGGTGATGTTAGCCGACTGAAGTTTTTCTGATCCAGTATACATCAATAATAAAGAGTTTGAGAGCCGTAAGGCTTAGGGATTTTAAAAATTAGACGTCTAGATATTGAACGTTTAAAGCGTTGTCTTCGATAAATTGACGACGTGGTGGCACATCATCACCCATCAGAAGTGTAAATAACGCATCAGCTTTTGCTGCGTCATTAATCGATACCTTGAGTAGTCGACGTTTTTCAGGATCCATCGTTGTTTCAAACAACTGTTTAGGATTCATTTCACCTAAACCTTTGTAACGTTGGATTGATAAACCTTTTCTGCCGTTAGCACGAATTTGAGCGATAATATCTAGTGGGCCAAATAATTCTGTTTTAGCTTCTGACTTCTGGCCCATGTTTTCAGTTATCGTGAAGCGTGCTTCTTCGCTCTTCGTGAACGCTTCATGACCTAGATCTGTTTTGGCTACGGTATTAAGAAGCTTAGTCATTTCTGTAGCTTCAAAAATTTCGTGGATAGTAATACGACGAACAGGACCGTTTGCTTTTGTTTCTACTTTAGCATTTTCAGGCTGTTCAAATAAGTCTGCGTCTAAGTTGTTTGATTGTACAAACGCATTGCGCGCAGATTCATTTTTTAGAAACTCTGTTGTTTCTTTATTACCTTCACGAATACGAGCAATGTACCGAGGGAGTTCGTTTGTCTTTGGGTCACGTAGATCAAGGTAGGTGCCTAAGGAGGCGCCGTAACGTGTTACTCCACTTCCAAGCTTTTCAATTGCTGAGAGTGATTCTACGAGGACATCAATTTGCGCAGGAGCAAATACGTGATTATCCGATACACGTTTTAGAATAATATCTTCAGAGCCTAATTCGAGTAGGATTCGATTTAGTTGCTCATCGTTATCAACGTATTGTTCACGTTTCTTACGCTTGATCTTATATAAAGGAGGTTGAGCAATATAGATATAACCGCGGTCAAATAAACCACGCATTTTTCTATATAAGAAAGTCAGTAGAAGGGTGCGGATATGTGATCCGTCGACATCAGCGTCGGTCATAATAATGATCTTATGATAACGCGTCTTTTCTATGTTAAATGCGCCTTCGTCTTGTTCTTCTTCGATACTCGTTGTTCCGATACCAGTACCTATAGCAGTGATAAGCGTACGAATTTCCTCGTTGTTTAATACCTTATCTATCTGAGCTTTTTCGCTATTAATTAGTTTACCACGAAGTGGAAGAATAGCTTGGTAGCGACGATCGCGACCTTGTTTAGCTGAACCACCTGCGGAGTCACCTTCTACGATGTAGAGTTCTGTTAATGCTGGATCTCTTTCAGAGCAGTCGGCGAGTTTACCAGGTAATCCGCCGCCTGATAGTGCTCCTTTACGAATGGTTTCTCTGGCTTTACGTGCCGCCTCACGGGCACGAGCAGAAAGCAATGTCTTATCGATGATGCGTTTTGCAATCGCAGTGTGGGCTTCGAAGAAGAATTTTAGTTTTTCGCCTACAATCTTTTGAACAATACCATCTACTTCTGAGTTCGATAGCTTCGTTTTTGTCTGACCTTCGAAACGTGGTTCAGGCACTTTAACAGAAATAACAGCTACAAGTCCTTCTCTTACGTCTTCACCTGTAATAGCAGGATCTTTTTCTTTGAGCAGGTTGTTTGCTTTTGCGTAATTGTTAATTACACGCGTTAAGGCCGTACGAAATCCTGAGAGGTGAGTACCGCCTTCTAAATTGTAAATTGAATTAGCGTACGCAAATACTTGGTCGTTGTAGCTATCGTTATATTGTAGTGCTACATCAACTACTGTTGCTGGTTTTGTAGGATCTGCTTCGTTAGCAACGGAATCAGAGAAGCTAATTGGCTTATCGTGAAGAATTTGTTTATTCTGATTTAAGAAACGTACGAATTCTACAATACCATCTTTAAAATAGAATACGTCGGTCTTTTGTGAGCGTTGATCGTCTAGCTCAATACGGATGCCTGGATTGAGGAAGGCTAACTCGCGTAGACGCTTTGCAAGAATTTCATATTGGAATTCACGTGTAGCGACGAAAATTTCAGCATCAGGTTTGAAGGTGATTTTAGTTCCTGTTTTTTTTGTATCACCGACAACTTCCATTTTCTGCGTTGTTTTGCCCTGAGCAAAACGCATTTGGTAAACTTTACCTGCACGTCTAACTTCAGCTTCAAACCACTCGGATACAGCGTTTACGCACTTTGCTCCAACGCCGTGTAAGCCGCCCGATACTTGGTACGCGCCTTTACCGAATTTTCCACCTGCGTGTAAATTGGTGAGTACTAATTCAAGAGCAGGGATTTTATATACTGGATGTATATCAACAGGGATACCACGACCATCGTCTTCTACTGAACAGGAGCCGTCTAAATGGATACTAACTTTGATTCCTGTAGCGAAGCCTGCCAGTGCTTCGTCGACAGCGTTGTCTACGACTTCGAATACGCAGTGATGTAGACCGCGTTCTCCGGTGTCACCGATGTACATGTCGGGACGTTTGCGAACGCCTTCTAGGCCTTCGAGTTTTTGAATCTGAGAGGCATCGTAAGTCTCTGCCCCAGACTCGGATCGGGAAATTGCTGGCGGGTCGATTTTATCGGCCATGAGAGGGATTTTGCGTGTGAAAAGTCAGAAATTTATATTTTCTGAAAACGTGCTCCGTGGCGAGGGTTTTCTTCGCAAAAATGAGGGTTTTTTAGCCTTTTTTTTGGCGTTTAAACGGCTTCAAATTTTTAAGGGGTATACGGGTACCGGGTTAAGCGTTCTTGACCATATGCTGGAGCCCTTGCAGCATCCCAAAATCATGATTAGCCCCGCTCTTCAGTCGCTCCTTATTCTTCAAGATCGCGATAGTAAACGGCTCGGAGTTGAGGCACAGCTTAAAGCCGTACCTGCTGAAATTGCTGCAATAGAGCGTACAATTGCAGCTGAAAATGCAGCCATAGAGGTTGCCCGTGGTGAGCAACGCTCACTTGAAGTTGAAAAGAAAGATATCGAAAACCAAATTGGCAGTGCTAATGAGCGGCTTGCTAGGTATCGCACACAGCAAACCAGCGTAAGAAAGAATGATGAATATCAGGCTCTAGGGCATGAAATCGAAACAACCCAGAAGCTTATAGGGGAGCTTGAAGGAAAAGAGTTGGAGATCATGTATGCGATCGACGAAGCAAAGAAGCGTTTTGCCGCAGCTGAAGGTATCGCTAAAAACAACATTTCTGGATATAATACACGTATATCAGGGCTTAAAGAGCGTGAAAAAAACCTTAAGCTAGAGATAGAAACCGCTAAAAAAGACGTAGAAACCGCAAGAATTCCTGTTCCAGTCCCAGCAGTCAGAGTTTATGACCGATTATTAGCCCGAAACATGATGCCTGTCGTAGTTCCTATACGAGGAGGAAAGTGTGGTGGGTGTCATTTAAAGATCTCAAGCGATGCTGATTCTGCCTCCCGTGGTGGTGCTGAAATAGCTAACTGTGATCAGTGTGGCCGGATTATCTATTTTGAGTCCTAATCGTTAACTTGCTCTAAAGTCTGTAGGTCTATAGGGTTGGACTTAGTTCTTTGGAAATCGCTTAGCCTTGAGGCCTGGCTGTCGCTCTGAGTTTTTTTAATCCCAAGATAAGGGTAGCTCCCTTGTCCGTTAAAACCTTGGAGAGGAAAGTCCGGACACTATAGAGTAGGAAGCTGTGCAAGTCGTTGATAGACAAGCACAGGCGTTATGGGGCAAACCCATGGCGACGGAAAGTGTCACAGAAAATATACCGCCTTATTATCTTCAGCTTGCTGATGCTAATAAGGTAAGGGTGAAAAGGTAGGGTAAAAGCCTACCGCGCTCCACCGCGAGGTGGACGGCATGAAAAACCCCTTCTGGTGCAAGACAAAATAAGAGACTGGGCTACTCGTCCTATAGTCTCGGGTATGTCGCATTTACTCTAACTATTACGCAAGTAATACAAAAGTAGACATTGTGCTGCAAAGTACAGTGAGAGAAATGACCGCCGAACTCTTCTAATAAAGAGGGAACAGAATCCGGCTTATCGGTTTCAGGGCTAAGCAATTTTCAAAGAATAAAAACAGCTAGGATTAGCGGTTTTTATGTAACACAGTTGTAACGGTGCCGCCCTTTGTCTGTAACACCTATCCGGTAGGTTGTGCCTGTGAATACCTACCAAGTAACAACAAAACGTTTTAGCACTGCGGCACTATTGGGTGCTCTGCTTTCATTTTCGCTCATTACACAAGCGAGTCTAAGGGCAGCTAATGATGCAGGTTCAACAAGCGACACTGCTTCTAAAACAATTCGTTTAGAAGAAGTTGTTGTAAGTGAAGCTCGTGATTCTGCTGAAACAATGGCTCCATTTGAAGCTAATCTTGATGCTGTTCAACCTGCATCAACTATTAATCTTCAGACTATTCAAAACAATTTACCTCCAACTTCAGATTACGCTTTAATCGCTAATCTTGCTCCAAGTATGACCATGGGTAACACCAATGGTCCTGGTCTTAATGAATCTAAGGTAGCACTACGTGGTTTAGCAGACGGTAATTACAACGTTACTTTTGACGGTATACCTTTCGGTGATGGTAACGACTATACTCACCACACAACAAGTTACTTTCCTGCAAAACTAGTTGGCCAAGAAACTATTGATCGTGGTCCTGGTAGCGCAGCTACAATTGGTATGGCGACATTCGGCGGTACGATTGCTATGACGTCGAAAGATCCAGCATCTGAAGCTTCTGTAATTCCAACATTAAGTTATGGTAGCTGGAACACAGGATTAGAAAACTTAGAAGTTAATTCAGGTGTTTTAGCAAATGGCGCTTCACTCTGGGCTGGCTACCAATACATGAGCACAGATGGTTACCGTACATTTGGTACACTCGCTCGTAATACTTACTCTGTAAAATATCTACAACCTGTTGGAAAAAATGCCACCGTTACGTTTTATGGCACATATAACAACATTAAGTTTAATAACCCAAATTTATCAACGCTGACACTTACTCAAATTGCGACTTTAGGTCGTAATTTCGGTCAAGTGAACTACCTAGATACAGCAGGTAACGATTACATGCGTAATCACCAAGAAAAGCATGCTGACTTAGAATATCTTGGTTATGACTCTACTTTAGCAGGTGGTTGGACGTTACATGAAAAAGTTTATTCGTTTAACTACAACAATATGAGTCATGAAAGTCCGAATACAACTTCTGGCCCAACAAATACTGATTTCGGCGGCCAAGTAAAAGTAAACGTAGTTCGTGCATATGGTTCATATTTCCAAGTAGTACACGATGATTCATTTGGTACATTTAAAACAGGCCTATGGTTTGATTATCAACACGGTCCTCGTTATAATTACTACTACGACTATTCAAATCCTTTAGCAGGTCCAGTAGTACAAAATGCTTACCTTGACGTTAAGCACTCAGGTTCAAACGGTGGTTATGCATGGAACATGCATTTCTGGACAAATACCTATGATCCTTATGTTGATTACGCTTGGAATATCACTCCAGCCTTAACCTTAGACGCTGGTCTAAAGTATATGAATGTTAATCGTCGTATCTGGGGTCCAGTTAACCAAGATAAAGAAGTTAATGCATTCTCCTACGGCCATTTATTCTCAAAGGCTTTACCACTCGCTAGCTTAAATTACAAAATTACAAAAGATTGGTCTGCTTATGCTCAATATGCAGATGGATTTTTAACACCAGCACTTGCTCAATCGTCTGTAGCTAACCCTCAGTTGAATCAAACAAAGATTCAGACAACGACTAACTATCAAGTTGGTACAGTTTACAAAACAAAGCGCTTCAATGCAGACGTAGATGCTTATTGGATTAAGTACGATAATTATCCTTATACACAGTTAAATCCTGCTGAAATTCCTGGCACTCCAACCTATGATTCAAATGATGTTCTCTACTATTTTGCTAATGGTGCTTACTATTATGGTGTTGAAGCAGAAGGTACTTTCTATGTTGGCAATGGCTTAAGCACGTTTGTTAACGGATCCGTGAACAAAGCAGTGTTCATGAATTCAAAGACAAATATTCCTAATGTTGCTCACTCAACAGGATTGTTCGGATTTACCTATGACTATGCAGGATTCAATACATCTTTAATTGCTAAGTACATTGGACCTTACACAACTTATAGCGCTTTACCTTCAAATCCATCGCTACCACTTCCAGCAACAAATATAACTCAAATTCAAGGTGGTTATACCTTATTTGACTATTCATTAAGTTATGGTGCTAAAGTTCCAAAGGGATATTTTATCAAGAGTGTAAAGGCTCACTTACAGTTAACCAATCTGTTTAACCGTAATGTATTACTCCTAAAGTCACCTAACGCAGTTATTGCTAATGAAGCATTCACTGTATTAGTACCTCGTGGTGTATTCTTTACCGTAACAGGCGAATTCTAAGAAGAATTCTTAGCCTTTTTAAGCTTATCAATACCATCGCTTAGGCGGTGGTATTGTTTTTTATAAAGATTAGATAAGGTGTTTTAGGGCAGGATTTTATTCTAATCCAATGCCGATGCTTAATATAGGGCTAATTACAAGACCGATAATGATTCCATAATCATATAAATTTTGTTCGAATAACATATATCTTATTGTTTGATAAACAGTTATATAATATAAAAATATTATAATAAACCATTGTTTATTTCTTAATTCACATCTATTTTTTATCTACATAGTATTCATTTAAATACGGTCATTTAGACAATACCCTTGACTCTTGGTCTCGGGTTTGAGTCTTTGGCCGACTCACAAATACACTTTAGCACATGGCAAATACCAAATCAGCAATCAAAGCCGCACGTAAATCAGAACGACTAACTGTGCGTAATCGTGGAGTTAAAACTCTCCTCAAGACCCTTCGTAAAAACTTAGATACGGCAGTAGCCGCTAAGGACAATGCAGCAGCTAAGAAGGCTGGTATTGCATGGACAAGCGCTATGGATAAGGCAGTTAAGTCAGGCGTTATTCATAAGAATGCAGCTTCCCGTGCTAAAGCACATGCTTCAAAGTATACGTTAGCTAAATAATCTATACTTAGTTTAAATCATTTAACCTGCACCCTAAGGTGCAGGTTTTTTTGTTTCTATTTTTTATTTTTGGAGATTGTGTATCTGCCGTGAGACGTCTTTCGCTAGTCAGTGAAGTGAATTTGCTGTGTCTAATCTAAATCCTTATATAAATCGGACATTTTTGGCTTGGGATAAGCCACTTGGAAACCAAGCTGCTGCGTGGTTTGCAAAGGGGTGGGAGAAAAGTTCAGCGCTCGATTTATCGGATCAACTGGTGATTGTTATGACTGCTCAAGCGGGGCGGCGTTTGAGGGAAGCATTGGCTTGTTATGCGGGAGCATATGGGCAAGCAGTTTATCCTCCGGTTGTTGTAACGTCAGATCAGTTCATGAGCCTTGAAAGTAAGGCACAGGTAGCGACCAAAATTCAGAGTTTAATGACCTGGACACGAGTCCTGCTTAAACTTAATCCAGAAAACTATCCGCATCTTTTTCCAGCAGGATTACAAGATAGGGATTTCACGTGGGCGCATAAATTAGCTAATACAATTTATCAACTCCAAGGTACATTATCAGAAGCTGGACTACGTATGGCTGATATTGCCTCAGTAGCATCTGCAAAGGACGCAACTTTCATTGAATCTGCAAGATGGGGCGAGTTGGGTGAGCTTGAGTCAAAATTTGATGCGCTTCTTGCAGAGCAAAAAGTAGAAGATGCTCGTGCTGTAACTATTCGCGATGCATTTAGTCCGCAACTGACGACGAGATATAGTCGAATAGTAGTATTAGCTAATCCTGATCCATTGCCACTTGCCCTTATTAAGTTAGAGCATCTCAGTGAACAGATTCCTGTTGAAATAGTTGTCTATGCTCCTAGCAGTGAATCCAATACTTTTGATCGGTTCGGGCGTCCTTTAGTTGTTGCTTGGCAAAAAAGAGATGTAAGTCCGGCGCCTATAGCGGAATATGTGCATGCATTCCTCGAGCCGCATCATCAAGTAGATCACATTATTGATTGGGTTAAGAAGTATCAAAACAACACTGGATTTCTAACCATAGGTGTTGCTGATCAGGATTTAAGTTCACTTCTAGAGGGAACGTTGCGTAGGGAAAACTATATTGCATTTAACCCAGTTGGTAGGCCGATATCGACGCAAAGTTTATATTACCTACTTACTGCAATACGTGACCTCGAAAAAAATACGCTTTTTTCCACGGTTGAATCTTTAATACGAATTCCAGAGTTTGGTGATTATTTAAAGGAAGTTATAGGAGAAGAGTTTTTATTAGGCAGTTTATTAAAAAAATTAGATCAATTAAAAGCGCGTTGCCTGCCGGTTGATTTACAATCAGCTCAGATGCATGCGGTAAAATTAGACGATACGACTGTTTTGATTAAGGCATTAGGACAAGTTGAACTAATACGTCACCTGTTAATTAATAAACAATTTAAGGAAGCTGCATTACAGATACCGCAAATAATTCTAAGAAATAAAAAATACGAATTATATAAGAGCGAAGATAGGCAGGCTCAGGATAGTGCGATAGCTTGGACTCGCATCGTTAAGGAATGCAGTACGTCAGGAGATAGTTTTAAATCTACCCAACTATGGGATATAGCCTTAAGTTTATTTGCCAGCGAGCAATTAACCGAGGAGAAACCTGTCTCAGCAATTGAGCTTCATGGATGGTTAGATTTACTATGGGAAGATGCACCCCATTTAGTCGTAGCTGGGATGAATGACGGTAGAGTTCCAAATGCAATAACTTCCGATGCTTTTCTTCCTGAGTCGCTAAGGTGCTTGCTTGGGTTACGTAGTAATCAAGATCGCTATGTTACAGACGCTTACATTTTAAAAACATTGCACGCGTGCCGTAGTAAAAATGGCAGATTAGACCTTCTGTTTGGAAAACGATCTTTAGCCGGTGACCCCTTGAGGCCGACTCGTTTACTGTTTCAATGTGACGACGATCAATTAGCAGAACGTGTTGAATATTTATTTAAAGATACTCCTAGTTCAGAGGCGAGTCAGGCATGGAGAAGAGCTTGGCAGATTTCTATACCGCATCCACTAACCTTAACTCAGGAGAATGAATCATATAAGCGTAAAGGACTAAATAGAGTAAGTGTTACAGGTTTACGCAGTTGGCTTAAATGCCCCTTTCGTTTTTATTTAGAGAAGGTTCTTAAGATGTCTCCTGTTGAAGTGTGGAGAAACGAGTTGAGTGAAAGTACATTTGGTACCCTCTGTCATGACGCATTAGATGCGATGGGTAAAAATGAAATTATCAAGCAAAGCTGTAATGAAAAAGATATAAGTGATTTTTTAAACTCAGAGCTAGATAGGCTTATACATTCAACTTTTGGAAATAGGTTAAGCTTGCCCCTTATGATTCAAAGTGAGGCTGCGCATCAACGACTTTCTCATGTTGCAAAATTGCAGGCTCAGGAACGCAGTGATGGTTGGCTTATAGTAACAACTGAAAAGACAATTGAAGTAGAAGTGGCTGGTTTAGTTGTTTCTGGTAAGATTGATCGTATCGAGAAAAATGAAGTATCTAAAAAAATTCGCGTTATTGATTATAAAACTTCGGATAAGGCAAAGACTCCTAGAAATGCCCATATAGCTAGCGTAAAAAAAGATACAGAACACAGCCCCTTATTTTCTAGATTTGGACCTGAGTCACAGTATGTGTGGATAGATTTACAATTACCTATTTATCGCGAAGCGCTTAAAAGAGAATTTGGTGATGATATACAATTAGGATACTTCAATCTACCTAAGGCAGCAACAGATTCAGCTATAGACATTTGGGATGATTATACAGAAGAGGTTCATCAAGCTGCGCTTATATGTGCTGAAGGGGTGTGCAAGGCGATTAAGGCCGGAGAGTATTGGCCTCCTAACGAAAATTATCCAGAACGCTTGGATGAGTTTGCACAATTATTTAGTCGTGGTGTTACAGATAGCATCAAATTTAGCAACGGGGGTAAATCATGACAGATATCAATCATGTCATGATATCTGCTTCGGCGGGTTCTGGTAAAACCTATCAATTGACTACTCGATACGTAGCGCTGCTTGCTCGTGGGCAGGCACCTAATCGTATTGTTGCACTTACATTTACAAAAAAGGCAGCAGGTGAATTTTTTGATGAAATAATAAAAAAATTAGCTAGCGCCACAAAATCCAAAGAAGATGCAGCAAAACTTGCCGTAGCGATTGGAATGCCTGAGATGAAATGCGATGATTTTAGCAGGCTCTTAAAGCTCTTCATCGATTATATTCCGCAATTAAGACTCGGAACCATGGATAGTTTTTTTGCTTCGATAGTTAAAGCATTTCCACTGGAACTGGGGCTATCAGGAGATTTTGAACTACTTCAAGACCATGGAGCACAGCTAGAGCGCCGACGTGTTCTTGAGCAGATGTATACGAACGCTTCAGAAGAAAATAAAAATGCTCAGAAAGATTTTATTGAAAGCTATAAACGCGCAACGTTTGGTACGGAAGAGAAACGTTTAGAGCAAAGACTAGATCAATTTATAGACCAGTATTACCAAGTTTATTTGGATATCCCTGATCAAAAAGCATGGGGAAATGCGAAAGCTATTTGGCAAGATCAGCATATCTTATCAGTCGATGAAAAGAAATGTGATCTAGCTATTAAAGATCTAGAGGACTGGGTCGCAAATAATGTTTCCAAAGATAAGGTAAAAGAAAAGTGGTTGAGCTTTATTCAAGCAGTAAAAACATGGAATCCTGGAGCGCCTATTCCTAAAGATATAGAATCGATGATTGAAAGATGTAGTGATCAATGGTCGTTGATTCACGAAAAGAATTTTGAGTTAAAGTTTTGGCGGGATGTTTACACGTTAGATAAAAAGTCTTCAGAAGCTTTATATTTAATTCTCAAAAGAATTATTTCTTTAGAATTAAAAAGAAAATTAGAGATAACGCAGGGAATTCACTCAATTCTCAGAAACTACGATGATATCTATCGGCGTGGAGTGCGTTCAAAGGGTAAGCTTACCTTTAGTGATGTGCAGCGTATTTTAGATCCTAAATTGTTTTCTAGCTACGAAACTAGTCAGGATAGATTGCTTATAGACTATAGACTCGATGGCAGAATAGACCACTGGTTATTAGATGAATTTCAGGATACTAGTTTTAGTCAGTGGGAGATTTTTAAGAATCTAATTGATGAAGTGGTTCAAGATACGAGCGCTCAAAGATCTTTTTTCTGTGTAGGAGATGTTAAGCAGGCGATCTATGCTTGGCGTAAGGGAGACCCAAGACTTTTTGATGAAATTCTAAACGGATATAATCGCGCATCAGATGATATAATAAAAGAGGAGCGTTTGTTTGAATCGAGACGGTCTTCGCCTGCTGTTATTTCTGCAGTAAACAAAGTTTTTGGATCGTCGACTAAATGGGAGTCTCTATTTCCATTACAAGCGGTTGCTGCTTGGAGAAAAGCATGGGAAGATCATAAGGCGTACAATCAAGATGAACCTGGTTATACTTGTTTGGCTGTCGCTTCAGACTCAGAGCATAGGAAAAAGTTATGTTTACAACTACTACAAGAAATTAAGCCATTAGAACGCGGTCTTACTTGCGCCATTTTAGTTCAAAAGAATGAGTATGCGAGTGAACTCGCTGATTACTTAAGACAACAAGGAGGAATTCCTGCAGTAGCTGAGTCTGATTTGAATGTGTGTGTTGATAATCCTGTAGGGCTAGCGCTTTTGGCTATGGCAAAAGTAGCCGTTCATCCAGGAGATACACTTGCTTGGGGTCATATTACGATGACACCTATTTATTCGCTCTTGGAAGCTAAAAAATTAACACAACCTTTTCAATTTTCAGAATATTTTTTAAATCAAATTTATACACAGGGCTTTGAGCGGACTTACGAATATTGGATCCTTTTACTTGAATCATTCCTTTCAACGAGTGACGGATTTAGTCGCATGAGAGCTAGACAGTTTTTGAATGCCGCTTCGCAGGTAGATCAATTAAAGACTCGAAACATAGATGAGTTCATCGATTTCATGCAGAGATATGTTTTGCGAGATACTGAAACCGAATCGACGGTGCGTATTATGACGATTCATAAATCCAAAGGGTTAGGTTTTGGTGTCGTTATACTTCCTGACCTTGAGGGTAATTCAATTGCTCAACGACGCGATGGATTAGCTGTTCATGAAACTGAGAGCAGGAGTGTCGAGTGGGTTTTGGATCTACCAAGTAAATTTATTTATGAACTAGATCCTGTGCTTAAAAATCACGTTGAATTTGAAACAGCAGAAGCTTGTTATGAAAAACTTTCGTTACTGTATGTTGCTATGACTCGAGCAAAGTATGCTTCATATATAATCGTTGAGCCGCAACCTAAGGACTCTAAATCAAATAATTTTAAAAAATTATTGGCCGTTACTTTAGGTGAGCAGGCCTCTGATCTAGTTTCTGGGAATCTTACTTATAGCGGTACTTATAGCTGTGGAGATTCAAATTGGTTTAAGCGTTATGATAAGGAAAAGGATAATTCCAGCGGCTTAGGTAAATTGCCTGTTTTAGATGCATTGAATCTAAAGGCAGTTATTCGCCATGAATCACAGAAACCTTCAGCTGATCTTTCGTTGAGTGTTTCTGCGTCCTCTTTATTTGAAAGTGAATCAGCGCTTGAATATGGAACACTTGTACATCGTTTATTTTCATCCGTTGGCTGGATTGATGAGTTAACTTTAGTCAATTGCTCTAAAAACTGGGCCCAATATGGAAAAGCAGCTGAGGAGGTTATATCCTGTTTAAAAGAACCTAATTTAAAAACTGTCTGGGCAACAACTAAGCCTGAATTAAACGAAGTTTGGACCGAAAAAGCATTCGAAGTCCTAATTGAGGATAAGTGGATAAGTGGAATAATTGACCGTGTAATCGTTACTCGAGATGAGTCGCGGACGATAATTGAGGTTAAAGTGTATGATTTTAAGACCGATATAGTAGCTTCAAGCGAAGATCTTCAGCACTTAGCTAAACACTATAAGAGTCAGATGACTTTATATCGAAAAGCGATATCAGTTTTGTTAAACGTTGATATTAAACAAGTTAAAGGATATCTGTTATTTACAAAAGCTTTAACTTTAGAGCCAATTCAGTTTGTTGTGTGAATGAATGCAAATTCGAGCTTTACAGAAAAACCCTAGAAAGGCACGTTGATACCTCAAAATCATGGGTAATCTCAAAAAGAAACGTCGTCTGAAGATGAATAAACACAAGCGCCGCAAGCGCTTGAAAGCTAATCGCCATAAAAAGCGTACGTGGCAGAAATAAGCCGCACTTGGTTGCGTGCAGTATTCTTTCAACCCATCGCCAATCGCGATGGGTTTTCCTTTTTACGCACATGCGATTGCATGCTGCGTGATTTTTCTAAGGTTATAGCTATTATCTGTGCTGATTAAATCACCTTATTGTCGTGAAATTATCTCAGGCATCGAAAAAACAGCTGCGTGACCTTTTGTGTGAGCTCGGGATTTACATCAGAGAAGCAGTATGTAAATCACGCAGCCTAGGGATAAGTAAACTTTCCCGTATTTCCGCGATCACTGCTTCTGATACTATTTTCGCCATTGATCGCGTAAGTGAAAAAGCAATTTTTGCATGGTTCGAAAAATCATGGCCAAAAAAATGGCCAGTGCAGTTGGTAATGGAAGGAATAGATGAGGAGGAGAAAGTTGTTTTTCCTAGGGGGGCTACTTTAGCTCAAACGGTCTTCAAGTGCATACTGGATCCGATTGATGGTACGCGTGGGTTAATGTACGACAAAAGGTCTGCATGGATACTTTCTGGAATCGCTTTGCAAAGAGGTGATGCAACTCAATTAGAAGATATTTGCATCGCAGTAATGACTGAAATTCCAACGACAAGGCAGTGGAGGTCGGATCAAATTAGTGCAATCAAAGGGCAAGGCATTAATGCGCGGTGTTTTGATACCAGAAGCAAAGCTAAGCATAATGCTGGGAGGGTTCTTAATCTTAAAGCATCTCGAGCGAAAAATTGTATTAACGGATTTGCATCCTTCGCCCGGTTTTTTCCGCAGGGTAAGGCTATTACATCCCGAATCGAAGAATCGCTTTGGAGAAATGTTTATGGAGAAGAAGCGTTCTCTGGATCGACGATATTTGAAGATCAGTACATATCTACTGGCGGTCAGCTCTATGAATTATTATGTGGGCATGATCGTGCTGTGTTTGATATCAGGCCCCTTGTATTTACTAAAATAAGAGCTTCGGCGTCTTTAGTGTGTCATCCTTATGATATATGTACCCAGCTAATTCTTTTAGAAGCTGGTGCGGTGATTGAGCACCCTATGGGTGGAGGCATTAAAGTGCCTCTGGATACAACCACCGCTGTAGCATGGGTGGGTTATGCCAATAAATCGATTGCACGGAAACTGCGTGCTCCGCTTAGACGAGCACTACGTAAAGAATTAAAACTTAAGTAATCTTACTATTAGCTAACGCTAACATCGACTGCGTTGTCGAGTAGTCTGAATTCTACGAAACGTGCTTTTCTGTTAGGAGGATTTTTTTCTAAACGTTGTTTTATACGAGTAGCAGCGCTTGGCGTTGAAGCACATAAAAGCATATAGCCTCCGCCACCAGCGCCTAAAAGTTTACATGCACTAAGGTCTGGTCCAGCGGTTGATATAATCTTCTCCACCTCCTGAGTTGTTGTTCCAGGATCTAATCGTTTATTCAATTCCCATGAACGAGCAATGCAGCGATCAAATTCAAATTTATTATTGTGCGTAAGTGCACGTTGTAAGTGCCTTGTATTAAGCCTAATTAATTTTAAAACACGCAGTGTCGCAGATTTACCAAGGAACATATCATGAACTATTTCCTTAAGAATGCCTTTTGCGAAGCGCGTGATTCCTGTGTAATATAGCAGAGTTGTTTTGTTCGCGTGGTTATTGCCTAACAACTCGTTTGATAAATACGTAACCTTAGGGCTTTGCGAAAGTCCTGATGTCGTTTCAATAAGCTTAATGCTTTTAAATAGCGCACCTGCTTGGTCCTGCCATCCTCCTCCAGTTGTTACTAGCTGCTCCATAGCTAGAACGCGCTGGTAGAGATCGACTTCATTCCAGCCCAATCCGCAGGCTCGATTAAGAGCGCTTAATAATGTGGCACCAAGAATAGAAGAAGTTCCTAAACCGGATCCCTTAGGTACCGCGCTCAAAAGGGTGATTTCTAAGCCTGAACCAAATGCGGCAATGTGTGTCGCTAAGCTGCGATTTTTTCTCGATGCAGAAAAATCAGGAAAAAATCCGCAAAGTGCTAGTGCTGCTTTTGCTAGACTGAAATTAGATTTGGGGTCGGTGAAGCCAGATAGATCTTTGTAGGTTTTAATTTCCTCTGCAGAGCCTAAATCGATCGATCTAATTCTAAATATATTTTCTTGTATCGGTCTTACAAATACTTGTATAGGTGGTTGCCCATTAAGTAGTACCCCTGCATTAATAACAGAACCGCCGTATTCGAAACAGTGAGGCGGGGTATCTGTCCAGCCACCAGCTAAATCAAGCCTTACAGGACTTCTAGCCCATACAATCTGGTCATCCTTTATCGATCTCTTTGGGATAACTTTAGAGAATTGATTAGAAGCTAGAACGATATCTTGAAGTCTTTTGTATCCTCGTTGGGCATAACTTCGTTTTTTATTTCCCTGATTAATTTCAGCCAGAAGCATGAGTAACCGAGATGCGAGTTCTGGTCTTTTAAGAGATTTGAGTAATGAGGGACTTTTAATTTCTAACCAGGTTTTTAATTCTGGAGCTTCTTTTCTTATGTAATCAGCGATTGCGGAGAAATCTTGGGCAAAAATATCAGAGCTACTGGCTTTGATGGCTGATTCAAATCCTTCAATTAAATCTGATTTGTAAGCATGAAGACGCTGCTTGAAAAAACGTTCAAAGTTAACGTGGTCAGGTATTTGAGCGGCAGAAATACGTTTTGCTTTAAGAATTAATTTTCCCGCCTCTGCGTCTGGTTTCTCGGTAAAAAACCAATCTAAGATTTTTTGCGTGATGTTTTCTGCCTCAAGAATTGGATATATAGGTAGATCAAATACATCGAGGTCTTCTAGTGCTAGGCTGCGTTTTTCAAGCCATGTAGAAGCTTTACTTCCACAAATGGTAGCTTTTTGGCTTGGTTTACCTCTCAAGGCGTCGTTGATGTGATAAGGTCTAAGAATCCAACTTGATTTCGAATATGGCAGCAGCTCTAGGCATACGCCTTTATCAAAACGTTTAATTTTTATTTGTTTAGGTAGTCCTGTAGCAAAATTGTAGCCACGAAAATCGATTGGACGTGATTGAACACTGTCTAACCATACAGGTCCTCGTGCTGCTTTAGGTAATGAGGTGGGTGGGGTACATGACGCTAGAACGTTATTTTTTATACCGTGATGTGCCTGAATTTCGTGAAAGGAATCAAATACTTGCTTGCTGGATCCTAGATGAAAAAAACGTGCTTCCTTAAGAGGAACGACAGAGCTAGTCAGTTTATTCCATCCGAGTTTTTTTAATTCGGCTGGTGGATTTTGCGACCTACTTAAAACAGTTCCAATCTCAGTATATAAA